>PJEL010001240.1_pt1 | contig 26795 bp, 26 predicted proteins | sample 1853271 | NCBI WGS metagenome assembly PJEL01 (sample SAMN08108733, study PRJNA415343) | Invertebrate metagenome, whole genome shotgun sequencing project. | host: Globobulimina | place: Sweden: Gullmar Fjord | collected 2015-08
AGACGCCGGGCTGACCCACACCTGGTCAGGGGTCCGGGATTCCAGACGCCGGGCTGACCCACACCTGGTCAGGGGTCCGGGATTCCAGACGCCGGGCTGACCCACGCCTGTATTGGGCTCTGAGATGTCGCCAGACCCCCCCCCGCCCGTTGCGGGAGCTGATCTAGAGCCACCATCCGGTGTCGCCGTCACAGTAGTCGACGGGGTAGTACTGCTCGTCTGGGCAGTCGTAGTAGCCCGGATACATGTCCACGCTCTCGCACTTGTCGCCACAAGCGTCCTGGCAGGCCTGACACGCCTCGGCGACACAGCCGCAGCTGTCCCCATAGCTCTCCCCCTCGTCGAGGCAGAACTGTATCGCCGTGACGCCATCACACCCTTTGACCTTCTCTTCGGTACTGGCGCAGCCAACCAGAAGGATCGCCAGCCACGGAAGAAGGGAAAGTCGCTGTTTCATTCACCGCCTCTGCCGGCGGAGGAAGAGTCCGACCAGCCCTAGCCCGAGTATCCCACCCGCGGGCCCGCCAGTCGACGAGCAGCCGCAGCCGAGGAGCTTGCCCACCGTCTTGTTGAATTCGTCGGTCTGGTTGGCGAGCTTGCCAGTGTAGTCGTTGATGATGACGGGCTGGCCAGAAGCGCCGGTCTTTTCGATGATCTGGGCGTTGATATCACCGAGTTCCCGCAGGAACTGGAACTCGGTCATGTCGTTGTCCTCGAACCAGTTCTCGCTGGGGAGGTCGATGGCGCGGCCATCCGCGAGCTCGAGCCGACGGTTGGCCTTCTCGCGCTTGCGGCCGTGGCACTCGTAGACCAGGTCGGCTTGGTGGGTCTGGGTGACGGCGCCCATGTCGGGGTTCTGGACGAAGACCGGATCCACGGTCATCTCGACGGCGTCGAGGGAAGAGGTCATCCGGGACACGAACTTGTGCTCGAACAGGGCTTCGGCGACCCGCAGCGGCTCGATCACGAACTCCTCGAGGTCGGCGGTAGCAGCCTCGGCGTCGAATTCGTCCGGATTCCAGTTGTTGTAGCAGTCCGGGCAGTAGTAGAAGTCGGTCGGATCAACACCTGGCGGCATGTCGACATGGGCCTCCATGACGTCCAGCAGGGTGGCGTTCAAGGGGATCTGCCAGCGAACCTGATTGAGCCAGGCCTCGGCGTCCCGCGCGTTGTTGAGGCCGCTGATGCTGACGCGGCCCTCGGACCAGAGCGTCTCGCGCATGAACCTGGGTGAGCCGGCAAAGTCGGTGGCAAAGGCGTGTCCGCCCGCCTCGTTGGCTGCCTTGGTGATGACGTTGGAGTAGTTCTGGCCGCCATTCCACCAGTTGACAGCGGCCTCGTTGATCTGAACGTGCAGATAGGACTCTGGGACCGCGCGCTTGTCGGCGAAGATGTAGGTCTCGAGCCGCATATCCGGTGCAGCTGCGACCGAGGTGAGCTGGATGGGGATCGTCGGCTTCTCGGCGGTGTAGCGGAAGCCGATGGGCGCGATGTCACCGGTGTCCTTGTTCTTGGAGAGCTTGAGGGCCAGGAAGAACGCGCTCTCGGAGACGTAGGGCGAGAGCAGCGCGCCGATGTCGTTGGGCAGGTCGTAGCCGTTCGCCTGCAGCCATGTCATGAGTTCGGCCGAATCAGAGGCCTGGAGCACGGCGGTGTCGTAGGGGCCGACCTGCTTCAGGGAGATCACGTCGACCGAGCCCTCTGCCCCCTCGTCGGCCATGGGAGCGGCGAACTCGGAGTTGATTCCTCGGAAGATGCCGCCGCCATCTCGGCAATTGCCCTCGTCGATGCGGTTCAGGAAGAAGGTTGGTCCGGTCTGAAAGGCCAGCGTGTCGAAGAGAGTGTCGGTGCTGATGAAGGTGTCGGGGTTGCTGGGAACCGGAACGATCCAAGCGAACTGCTCCGACGGGCCTTCGTAGAAGATCTGCACGTGGGTCTCGATCGCGTCTCCGTCGACGGAAAACACGATGCGCTCCGAGTTCTGGATGACCGGCTGCGCCTGGCTGCAGAAGAAGCCGCCACACGCCTCGGCCGGGGCGGATGAGAACAGGGCGGCGGTCATGGCAACGACAAGGATGGCGCGCGTCATTAGAGCTCCTCGGTAAGACTCGTAGAGAACGTAGCAAGATCCGAGCCAATACGTTGGATGGAGTTTAGCCCTGGAATATTTCCATCACCACTTCAGGGGTCGACGACAAATCGCGACATCCCGATCCGGGTGCAAGGGCTAGTAGCATGCCCGAGTCGGCGCTTTGTAGGCGTCGCCGCTGTCGACGCCAAAGGTGCCGGCCGGCCAGTTCACTTGCCCCACATCCCAGACCTCGTCCCACTCCAGGATCTTCTGGGTGCGTGAGACCTCGACGCCGTAGGCCCACACCGTGACAGTGGCGGTCGTTGCTGGGCCTCCCACTGGATCGAAGTAGTGCACTTTGGTGTGGTAGACGCCGTCTTCCGGTGTCTCGATATTGGTGTTCTCCGGGCCGTCGGAGCGGTCGTCGAGGTCGAGGCGGGGGTCGTCGGTCGCGCCGTTTGTTCCCCACTGGGGGTTCTTGTTGCAGAAGTTGCAGTCGTAGGGGGTCTCGAACAACTCGAAGCCGTCTTCGATGAGGTGCAGATCGAGGTCGACATTCGAGGTGTCCCAGGTCAGCTCGACATGGAGATCGTCGCGGGGAATCGCATTGATCAGGCAGCGATCCGGCGCCGAGGTGACGCCGATGCTGTTCTGTACCTGAAGCATGACCTCGAAGTCGCCAGCGATGTCGGTCCAGAGATCGGTGCTGTCGGTGATCAAGTTGGTGACGTAGCTCTGGGAGCCCTGGGGCTTGAGCGCCAGCAGCCAGATGTAGGACAGCGGCTCGTTGCCGTCTGGATCATAGGACTGCGATCCATCCAGCGTCAGGAACTCCGGGGGCGCGGACGTGCCCGGACAGTCGATGATCGGGACCGGGTAGTTGAAGTTTCCACCGCCGTTTCCGAGGAGGGTGATCTGTACGACCGGCTCGTCTGCGTCGTCCGAGTTCAAGAGGATCGTGCCGCTGTCGCCGTCGCTCTGGACTGGAGTGTAGGTCAGGATCACCGGAGTCGATGTCCCGGGCGCGACCGTCGCGTAGGAGGGGTCGGTCGTCAGCTCGAAGGCTCCCGAGCCCTCTTGATCCGCGGCGCCGATGTGCAGGTCGGCCGTGCCGGTGTTGAGGATCTCCAGGAACTGGAACGGCGAGAAATCATCGTCGGTGTCGGCGCCCCAGTCGAGGACGACCGGCTGCACGTCGATGTCCGGTCGCGGCGCATCGACACCGACGCCGCTAATCGGGACCGTGAACACCGGGTCGGTCTCGTCGTTGGACTCGATGATCAGCGAGGCGTCATAGGTGAAGAAGCTCTCCGGTATGAACTGGATAGCCACCGACCACGCATCTTCGGAGGCCGGGATCACCTGCTCGGTCTCGGTGATTTGAAAGGCGCCCTTGCCGCCGTCGAGGGTCAGCGTGACTTCGAGGTCGCGCCGCCCGGCGTTGCTGATGAACACCTGCTGTACGGATGGCTCGAGTACGACGACGTCGCCAAAATCAATGATCTCGGGCGCCACGGCGATCTCGGCGGTCAAGTTTCTGAAGTTCGTGTCTGACCCGCTTCCGCATGCGGACAGCAGGACTAGGGCTGGGACCAGTCGGTGCATGGTTGCGTCCTCTCTTCTCTACGGAAGTCTACGCGCTCGATGGGTGACCCTGCAGACGGAATGTTCTTGGCGGGTATTCGGGTTGAGAGGTACGCTGCCGCATTCCCCTGGAGATTTGGCGTGCTTCGCTGGGTCGTTTCATCACTGACGTCAAGCCTGTACCTCGCCGGTTGTTCCTGCACACCCAGCCTTCCGAACCAGAACAACGGCGACGACGACACAACTGTCGACTCGGCCACCATCGAGAGCGGGGACACCGGTCCCGATCCGATCTGCGACGTGCCCGAGCTCGAGGACAACGGGAGCCTGGCCTCCGCGAATCTCCTTCCGATGGAGCAGATCGCCTGCGGGGAGCTGCAGGAGCCGGGAGACCTCGACTACTGGGAGACCGAGGTCGACGTCGAGACCTGGCTGCGCGTTGCGGTCGTTTCCCGTGGGCTCGGTGCGATCGCCGACGTACATCTGGTCGTCGCTCCCGAGGGCGAGACGGCCGCGAAGCGAGAAGACGACGAGGGCACCACCGACGCATCGCTATTGTGGCCGGCCAAGCCGAGTACCTACTCCATCACGGTAAACGAGCAGAACTTCAACGGTGACGACGAGCGCTACGAATACGAGCTGGTGGTGTCGACCTCCAAGGCCCCGCTGGAGTGGGACCGCTTCGAGGTGGAGCCCAACGGGGACTTCGGCTCGGCGATGGCTGTGGATGCCGGCGAGGTCATCTTTGGCAACATGCAGGGTGGCATCGACAACGACTGGTACATGCTCGACGTGCCCATCGGCAAGCACACGCTCACGGTCACGATCGAGGCGTACAGCTACGGAAGCGCCGGTGATTTCTCGATTTGGCTCTATGACGATATGCAGGGGCTTCTTCCCGAGGGCTGCGACCACGACGGCTGCGGGCCGGCCCAACAGAACTGCGTCGACTGTGAGGTCTTCGGTCCGCCAGCTGGCTTCGCCCACGATCCGATCCTGGAGTTCGAGTCCCTCGGCGGCGAGACGCTCTATTGGCGTGTCGCGGAGTTCCAGTCGGAGTTCGGCGACGCGTACTGGTACACCATGAAGGTAGAGCTGGAGGGGAGTTGAGGCCGACTATAGCGATCGCCCTGATTCTGTGTGGCTGCGGCGGAGACGACGGCAAGGTCAAAGATCTCATCGACACGGGCTGGTTCACCGACACTGCAGTTTTCGACGCCGAGAACTGCAAACACAAGGTCTACAGCACCCAGCCAGAGGCTGACGCCGATGACTGGTACTGGAAGTCGCCGCTGCGTGTCCTCACCGAGACCGACAAAGACGAGGCCTATGTGAGCTGGCTGGTCGACGGCAACGGCTTGCAGATCGAGACCACGCGCACCTGGTCGGACGAGGGCCTGAACTTCGAACTCGAGGTTCCCGGCGGCTTACAGTCGAGCACCGACTACACGCTGAACGTCAACGACTGTGGCACCAGCCATCGCATCGACTTCCGGACAAGTCCATTCGGCGAGCCGCTGCTCCTCGGTCCGGAGGCCTTGGTTGGCAAGACCTACCACCTCGATCTGGTGGACGCGGAGTGGGTCGAGCCGGGCGGGATCGGCGGATTGCTCCAGCTCTACTTCACGACGCCGATCCTGGTTGGCATCAAGGTCGCCAACAACGTCAACATCGACTTCATCGGTTCTCCGGGCAGGCTCGACGAGTTTGGCGTCCTCGAGCAGGATCTGAGCGAGACGACTTGGGACTTTCCCCTCACCGACTTCCGCGACGCGCCGTACTTCGTGGCCCGCTCCGAGGGCGTCACGTTCGCGTTCCAGGGGCTCGAGGTCCCCATCGCCGACTTCCGCCTGGCCGGTACGTTCTCGGCAGACATGACCGAGCTCGGTGGCATCGAACTCTCCGGACTCGGCGATACGCGCAACCTCGGCGAGCTTCTCAACGACGCCAACGACGCTGCGGTGTGTGAGCTCGCGGCGACCCTGGGCGTGGACTGCGTGGACTGCGCCGATGGCGAGCCGCTCTGCCTCTTTATGTCCGCCCGCGACGTCACCGGCGTTCTCGTCCCCGACCTCACCCTGGTCGATCGGAACTGAATCCCGACATCGGTTTGTTTCAGTCCGTTACAGCTCGATGCGAGTACCCTCCCGGTTGGGGGTGATCCGTTACCATCCCCGCACATTCAATGGGGGTGGTGACCATGAGTACCGATATCGCGAAATACGAATCCAAATACGTGGCCAAGAAGGCCCTTTTCTCCTTCCTGGGTGCCGTCTTCCGCATTTACAGCACCTCGGGCGAGCTGCAGTTCTACGTCAAGCAGAAGGCGTTTCGGCTCAAAGAGGAGATCAACGTCTTCAAGGACTCGAGCCAAAAGGACAAGAGGATCATCATCAAGGCCGGGACGATCGGCGACTTCTCCGGGTCCTACGACATCATCGACGCGGTCACGGGCGAGATCGTCGGCGGTGGCCAGCGCCAGGGCCTCAAGTCGCTGTTCAAGGACGAGTGGCTGATCCTCGACAAGGACGGCGGGTCGGGCGGCAAGGTCGTCGAGACCGGCGGCATCATGATCTTCATCCGCAAGTTCTTCAAGATGATCCCCCAGAAATACGAAGTGACCTGGATGGGTGACAAGGTCGGGAGCATCAAGCAGCGCTGGAACCCTTTCCAGCTCGCTTACGACTGCGACTTCAGCGGCGGCAATGGCTTCGATCCGAGGTTGGGCGTCGGCATGGTCGTCCTGCTGCTCGCCATCGAGGGCGCTCGGGACTGACTCGTCGATCGAAGTTGTGCAGATTGCGTTAGCAGCTGGCACCGGCGACTCGGCAGGGCGTCTCCGTTAGTAGGAGGCGGCGATGGAACACTGGGGCTGGCTACAACGGACACGGTACGGCGCGATCCAGGGTCTCGGCCTTGGATTCCTAGCCGGTGCAATGGAGGCAGTTGGCCTGGCAGCCAGCGTCAAGCTTCCCCTGAGCTTCCTCGACTTCGCAGTTGTGGCCCTTGGCTGTATTGCGTCGATGTCGGCCTTGGCGCTAGTCTTTGGCTTGGTGAGTGGCTGGCCAGTGCACGTCGGCTGGGGCGACAAGCCGCCCTACAAGTCCATCTCGCTGCACATCGCGGTGGTCGGAGGAATGCTCTGCGCCTGGTATCTGCTGCAAGGCGCCTACACGATCTATGACCAGGGACAGATCATCGGTGCCGTGGCCATGGCGGCGATGCCCCTCGGCTTTGTCGGCGTGATCTACTTCAACGCTCGTTTCTGGGTGCGACGCGTCGAGCTCGGGCAGGCGCCAAAGGTCGGATGGGTGCCGATGGCCCTCGGTTTCTCGGTTGTGCTCGGTCTGGGTGCGTCGATCGCCTACCCGCTGCGCGACACCGGGGGCGGCTATGCCCTCGAAGACGACAAGAACGTGCTCATCGTGAGTATCGACGGCGTTCGTCTGGATCAGATCGACTTCGAGGCGGGTGGGTGGCGCGCCTGGGCGGACGGAGGCATGGTCTTCGCGAACGCGGTGACCCCGAACCCGGCGCCGGGGCCGGCGGCGGCGACCGTGCTCACAGGGCTGCATCCGCTGCGGCACAAGGTGATCTTCGAGGACGACGACCTGTATCTGGGCTACCGAACCCTGGCCGAAGCTCTCGAGCGAGAGGGGTGGGCAACAGGTGGCTTTGTCTCCTCGAGAGAGGTCCGCTCCGAGCGAGGCCTGTCGCAAGGATTCCGGATCTACGATGACGACTTCTCGCCGTTCTTGCCGGGAATCACAAGGGTAAACCTTCTTAGTTACCTTGCCCGCGGGCTGCTCTTGGCGACCGATCCGGATGCTCTTGTAGGACTCCGCAGGCGTTCGGCACAAGGAACCGTCGACCGCTTCGCTGCCTGGCTCCAGACCCACAGAGAGGTCCCGTTCTTCGGCTGGGTCCACCTCGCTGGCGGCGACGTCGACGCTTCGCTGACGACCCTGCACGATCTGCTTGCGGACGCCGAAGTGTTGGAGAACACCCTGGTGATCATCGCTGGAAGCTACGGCGAGAGGGGTGCAGGCGAGGCCGCACTCCACGATCCCGCTGTGCGGGTCCCCATCATCATCGCCGCCCCTGGAGTGCGGGTCGACGTTCCCGTGGTCGAGCCCCAGGTCAGGCTGATGGATGTCGCCGCCAGTGTCCTCGACTATCTCAAGCTCGATGTGCTCGGTGAAACCGAGGGAGTCACCCTGATTGGCTATGGCCAGGGCCTGCGAAAGGCGACGGTCTGGTGCTCGCTGGTGGCCGACGATGGCAGCGGTGACGCGCTCCTCGGGATGCGGAACAACGGCATCAAATACATCCGCGAGCCAGACGGGCCCGAGCATGTCTACGATCTTGGGAGCGATCCCACCGAGGTGAGCGATCTCGTCGCCGAACAGGAGAGCACCGTGGTTCAGGCCCGGCAGCTCCTTGCCGGTGAGGACGTGGCCCTCGAGAAAATTCTGCGGGCCCGATAGTGCGGAAGTTCACGGTCACCGGGCTCACGAAAGAGCTGGATCACCTTTTGTACCGGCACTATCCGACTGTTCTAGTGGAGGGAGAGGTCAGCCAGGTGAGTCAGCCCGCCTCGGGCCACTGCTACCTGACGCTCCGAGATCGAGAGGCGACGCTCGCTTGCGTGGTGTGGCGGGCGGATTGGCAGAACCTGGAGTACCGGCCGCAGCGGGGCGAACGTGTCGAGTGTCGCGGTCGGGTTGGCGTCTATGCGAGTCAGGGCCGCTACCAGCTCTACGTGAACGGGATCCGCCCGGTGGGGGAGGGCGACGAGGCGCGTCGGCTCGAGAAGATCAAGGCGCGTCTGAGTGCGGATGGGCTCCTCGATCCGCGTCGGAAGCGCCCTTTGCCTCGGTTTCCGGAGTTCGTTGGCGTCGCGACGTCGCCGACCGGTGCCGCTCTTCAGGACTTCCTCAAGGTCTCCCGCGAGCGGTTTCCGGCCGCGAAGATCCTGGTGGGTGGGTGCAAGGTCCAGGGGCCCGACGCGTCCGGTTCTGTGATTCGCGCCCTCGAGCTGCTCTTCGACGACGGGCGCTGCGACCTTGTTGTCGTCACCCGTGGAGGTGGGTCCAAGACCGATCTCGCCGCCTTCAACGACGAGCAGCTCGCCCGGTGGATCGCCACGGCGCCGGTTCCGATGGTGTCGGCGGTGGGCCATGAGGTGGACACGACCATCGCCGACCTGGTCGCCGACGCCGTGGCCCCGACTCCGTCTGCGGCCGCGCTGCTGGTTCTCCCCGATGGTCCTGCGCTTGCACAGCGTGTGGACGAGTCGGCGCTAGTGCTGGAAGCCGCAATGGCGCGGTCTCTGAGTCGCCGCCGAGGCGAGGTAGAGGCGCTTCGGGCACGGCTTCGGCATCCCGGTCATCGGCTGGCGACTATTCGCGGTCGGCGCGCCAATCTGACCCGCCAGCTCATCCGCGAGGCCAGCCGCTATGTGCAGGATCGACGAACGCGACTGGACTCACTGCGAGACAGGTTGAACGCCCTGAGTCCGTACGCGGTCCTGGACCGCGGCTATGCCCTGGTCACCGGTCCCGAGGGGCTGGTCACCGACCCGTCGAGCGTCGAACCGGGGGATCCGATCGCGATCCGCCTCAGTGGCGGCGAGCTGGCTGCGGTGGTCGCGCCGGCTGTCAGCTCGTGATTCGTCGACGGAACAGCCCGAGGCCCAAGAGCGGCAACAGCAGCCAAGCGCCGGTGGGCTGGGTCTCGTAGAGCTCGATCCGGGTCTCTACCGTCGACGTTCCTCCGCCGAAGGCCACGGTGACGTCGTCGGTGTGAGAGGCGCTCGGCGCCAGCGTGTCGAAGCGGGTGAGGAAGTCGCCACCGGCGATGGTGTTGGCGAAGGTGATGCCGTAGCCCGTCCCAGCTCCCATGGCACCGATGGTCTCGTCGTAGAGCTCCTCGGGGAAGTCGTCGTAATAATCGCCGACGAGCAGTCCGATCTCTTCGGCCGACCAGCCGGTCATCTGGGCGCGGTCTTCGCCGGTCACATACAGGGTCGTACGCTGGCTTGGAGCTGATGCAGTCGCCGCCATCTTCGCCGGGAATCGCATGGTGGTGCCGGCGTATCGGATCTCTACTGGGGGTAGCCGGCGCCCCTCATCGGGCGTCATCGCGGTCTGCGGAGAGATGCTGAGGGCGACGAACTGGTCGCCGAGGCCGACGTAGTGCTCGACGGCGGCTGCGGCACTTCCGAGTTCCCAGCCGTTGGCGCTGAGCCAGTCGGTGAGCTCGGCGGCAGTGCCCGCGCTCAGGACGACGTAGTCGTAGGTGCCGGTGAATCCCTCGGCCACGATTCCCAGGCTGTTCGAGTCGGCGGTGTCACCGCCCATGCCGCCGTCCAAGGACTTGCTGCTGGCGCCGCAGCCGCAGCCTCCTCCGCCGTCCGAATCGTCGTCACCGAACCACTCCACGGTGGGTTGGCTGAGGATGCGGAGATCGTCGAAGGTCTGCTGGTCGCCGTCGGCGAGCGAGGTGAAGGCCCCGGGAATGGGGATGACCCAGCCAAAAGCGGCCGCGTCCCCTGCGTATTCGACGCTATACGTGACGCTGACGTCTCCTCCATCCAGGCGGAAGAGCACCTCGGCCGCGTCGGACTCGGCCAGGACGCCGTCCTCGTGAACCATGCCTGCACAGGGCCAGGCTGCAACAGTCAACAACAGCGAAAGCAGCATTTTTCAGTACTCCAGACACACCTTCGAGCTGGCATCGCCCTCGGTGACCGTCAGTGTACGCGCCTCGCGGCGGACCTCGAGTCGGCGTTGTGCACGACGCTTCGACGAGCTGTCGGCGAACGAGACCAGGGTCACAGACTCGCCGGGCTGCAGAGACACCATCGCCGTGCGCGACGCCTCGCCCTCCGCCATCAGGACAGAAGGCGTGTCGCCTCGTCGATCGATGTCGTTGTCTCCGTGGTTTGCCGCGTGTGGCGTCCACGTGTGAAGTTCGAGTGCATTCCCTCTCTGCCCGGGGAGGCGCGTGCACAGGCGGGCGCGCTCGTTGGGATTGGACAGGTCGTAGCTGCTCGTGTCTTCGAGCGATTCGACCGAATCGATGAGCTCCGCGTCGAGGACGCGCTCTCGAGTGACAGTCAGGGAGGAGTTCGAGAAGCTATTGGTCTCCACACCCTGCCTACCTTGAGCCGGCGTCGTGGTGAGGTGGCCCCAGTTGAGCTCGGCAGACAACAAGTGAAGGTCCCCGATCGTCGTTCCGAGGGCTTTGACCTCGCTTTCTAGATCGACGATGCCGTAGATCTGATCCCGAGTGCCACCGGACCAGACCGGGGAGATGGTGTCATCGACGTCGGAGGCTTGAGCGGGGAGCGTGGCACTGGCGTCCGACGCTGTTGGGGCGCCGGCCAAAGCACTGGCAATGCACAGTAGAACGCACCACACGTGGGCCCCTCCTCCTTTTAGGAGAGTAGCATCGAACTGTCCGGACTGCTGGTCGCGCTTGAGGTAAGGTGTGCCGCCTCGGAGGGGACCTTGTCCAACGCTGTCGACGACCTGAAATCGCAGGATCTAACGTTCGTCGATTGGCTCGCAGGCCATCTCGACTCCACGGCGCAAGAGGTCCTCGACCAGCTCCTCACGGAGTCGCCCGAGCCTGGGGCAGTGACCACTCGCATCGAGGGCGGTCGCTTTGTCGCCCTCTCGTTGAGCGCCGTTGGGCGGACCCTTCGCTGGGCGGTCGGAGACGAGCGCGAGATCACGCTCAATGTGGAGGGGCTCTCCGCTCTCGAAGAGCTCGACTGTGCGGGCGTCGAGTTCGACATCATCGAGCTGTTCGGTCTGTCTCGGCTCACCCGCCTGGTCTGCGGCGACAACCGGCTTCGAGAGCTCGATCTGGCCGGTGTGCCTGTCCTGCAGGAACTCCACTGTGCGGGCAACCAGCTCATGGTCCTCGACCTGCGGACCTGCCCCCGCTTGCGCGTGGTGGATTGCTCGGGCAACGAGATCAGCGCGCTGCTCGTCCCTGCTGTCTCCCGACTCCTCGAACTCCAGTGTGGGCGCAACCAGCTCATGGTCCTCGAACTCGGTGAACAGCCCAACCTGCGCAGCCTGAACTGCTATCGCAATGCGCTGGCCCAGCTGGGGATCGATAGCGCCCCCGAGCTCCGGGTCCTGGACTGTGCGCGGAATGACCTTACCGAGCTCGCCATTCCCGACTCCACTCTTCTCGAGAGTCTCGACTGCGGACGCAATCGGCTCGGGTCCATCGACCTTCCCGCGACCCCTGGGCTGCACCTGCTTCGGGCCGGTCACAACTACATCGAGTCCTTGGATCTCCAGACCCTTGGAGAGCTGACCGAGGTCTCCTGCGAGAGCAACCAGCTCAAGTCGCTGAAGCTCGGTACACATCCGTCATTGACGGTGCTGCGCTGCAGTGGGAATCGGCTCACCACGCTCTCCCTCGGCGGCTGTCTGGCCATCGAGGTGCTCGAGTGCGCGGGGAACGAACTCGCGTACCTCGCGCTACCTGGCGATCGTCTCTGCGCGCTCCGCTGTGCGGAGAACTCCATTCTCGAGCTCGATCTCGCGGGGAGCCCTGGACTCGCACAGCTCTCATGCGGCGGAAACAGGATTAGCAAGCTGGATATCAGCGCCAATGCCGAGCTTTGTGTGCTGGATACTTCTGGGTCGACCAGCGCCCCCGAGATCGTTGCGAGTGACGCCCAGCGGCATCGCCTCGCCGAGCTCCGCCAGCGTTTTGGTCTCGGGTCTGGAACGGACCGCATCGACGAGATGGACAGCTGGGAGCTCCACGACTTTGCAGCCTCGTACAACGGCAGTGACGCGGAGCACAGGCTGATCGAGGTCGTCCGGCATCCCGCCTGCGACAAGGGCACTGCGCTGATGATCTATTGGACGAACGCCCCGCACTATTACCTGCGATACGGCAGTCGCGACGAGGTCCAGCCCTACGAACAGGACGGCTGGGATCTGCTGCAAGCCATCGAAGAGCGCGTTCGCGCAGACGCGTTCGTTCACCAGCAGATCTGGTTCGATCCTCACAACGACAAACAGACCCGATCGGTCCGCGGCCACGACTGGACCGAGGCCGACACCCTCTCCGCTCATCCGTCCAAGCGGGAGATCCCGGAGCCGTTGATGGCAGCGTCCGGGGAGGTGAGCTGATGCGGTTCAGTTGGCTCCTACTGCTATCGGTCCTACTGGCTTGTGGGTCCAAGGGCGATACCGACACCAATGGAGAGGGCGACGCGGACACGGACACCGACACCGACACCGACACCGACACCGACACAAGCGGACCCGTCACCTTCTCCGCCCACATCATTGACAACACCATCGTGACGCCGACCCAGGTGACTGTTGGCGATCTCACCGGTGACTCGGTTCCCGATCTGATCGTGTCCTACATGGGAGAGTTCTCGGCTCCGAACGTCGCGCCAACGGGGACGGTGGTGCTCTACAGCCGCAACGGCGACCTCGACGACTGGTCGGCGAGCGTGGTGGTGGATGTGAGTGCGGGCATTACCTTCCCGAACCAGGCGGCCCTGTTCGACGTGGATGGTGACCTCGACCCAGACGTCATCTTGCCGAGCGGAAATGGCTACTGCAACCTGCCGAATCAGCCCGACTGTGGGGCGATTAACTGGTTCGAGAACACGGGAGGCGGTCCCTGGACCCGTCATCAGGTCATCGCCGGAGACACCTTGTTCTACACCTCGGTCGTCGTCGAGGATGTCGACCACGACGGCATCTCGGACATCGTCACTGTCGGAGAGAACAGCTCGGTCGCCGGCAGGGATGCCCAGGCGCTCTGGTTCCGTGGGAACGGCAACGGCTTCTCGGCGAGTCCGATGGTGATCGGGCCGGGCCTCGGCGCCTATCCGGTCGTCTTCGACGTGGACGGTGATGGCGACACCGACGTGCTGAGTGCCGAGTCGAACGCCGACCCCGGCGGTTTCGTTTGGTACGAGCGCGTGGCGGAACCGGACGGAGGCAATCCCGCCGGCAGCTGGACAAGACGAGTCATCGACGACACGCTCGGACCCGCTTGGATGCTCATCCTGGTGCCGGACCTGATGGGCGATGGCGCGCTCTGGGGAGTGGGCACAAACCACAGCAACACCACCCGCTACACCGCACCCGATCCTTGGGAATCGGCGGCATACGCATTCGAGATCCCAGCCGATCCGCGGGTCGCGTGGCCGGCGACCGCGATCTCTTCGGGGATTGCGGTGAACCTCGGGCCCTTGGACCGAGCGCCGGGAATGCTTGGTGCTGGCGACATCGACGGCGATGGCGACATAGACCTCGCGGTCGCGGGAGACGGGGATAACCGCGTCTTCCTCCTCGATCAGAGACCGGATGGTTCATTCGAGACCCGCGTGCTGTGGAACGGCATTCCCGCGGCGGCCGGCATGAAGGTCATCGATCTCGACGGGTCGGGGACCAACGAGATCGTCCTCGTCAGCCCAACCGACGATAGCGTGCTCGTGATCGAACGGGACTAGCTCCTCTGCCGGTCAAGCAGGCGCCAGTCGCTCCAACACCCAGTCAGGGGGCTCCCCGAGGAAGAACAGATCTCCGAGGGCGGCATAGAATCCCTCGCTGTAGAGCCAGCACTGCAAGAAGAAGAGAACCGTGCAGAACATCAGTGCCAAGTAGGCCACCATGCGAGTACCCATGACCTGCGCCCGGTCCGTCTCTGGCAGATAGCCGTTGTCGATGCGGTCTTTCTCCTTCTCTATGGCCATGATCGCGAGGAGGACCAGCACCCCTCCGGGGGCCGACAAACAGGCGAGGCCAAGGATCGCCGTGAGGAGTCCTGCCACCATCAACAGCCACACCCGCACCAGTCGCGGCTTGGGAGTACCTGCTCCGCGCCCAAACAGCTCTTCGATGTTGTCGGCCATCAAACCACCATTGCGCGGATAGCATCGAAACGCGCGGTTCGCATGTCCGGGTTGTCCGAGAGCGAGCCATCGACCAGCCGAAGGACCCCGTCCTCAGCAAGAGTGTCGATTGCGTTCTTCAAGTTCACCAGCGATAACGCCTCAGGACGCGAGATCGTTCCGGTGGAAAGGAGGCTCGCCTCGTCGCGCTGCAGCGCACTGATCAGGGTCTTGGGCTCGGGGTGGGTGCTTGCGATCCTGTCTCCAGAGCGGAGGATCAGAGCGTAGCTCTCCAACAGTGGACGAATGAGGCTGAAGATCTCACCCATCAGGGCCGGGTCGGCGACGGCCAGCCCTGTCGGGGTTCGGGTGAGGGCGCCGTGGGCCTCGAGCGCCTCCAGGCCGTCCTGGAGGATCTCGGTTGCGCTGCGATCAGGATCGAGGAAGAATTCCCTTCGGAACAGCCAGATCAGCGTCAGAAACCGCTCCCGCAGACTCTCGGGCGAGAAGCTGTCCTCGCCGCCACGGATGGCTGCCGCCGCCATTGCCGCCGGCACGAAGAAGTGTAGGACCTGGTTCTTGTAGAACTCCAGGGTGATTCGCTGCTCGACGACGATTCCCCAGACACGCTCGCCGTCGGCGTCGAAGCGCTCGATGCGCTTGTCTCTGAGGAAGCGCGCCAGGGCCTGATCGATGGCCTGGTGGAAGGACCGCAGCGAGGCCGACTCTTGGGCACCGCTCCGCTTCAGGAACGCCCGGAAGCGCTCGATCCGGGCCTGTAGTTCCGAAGCGCGTATGCCCCTGCGGTGATGTGCCAGCAGCGCGAGAGCGAGGAGGCTGGTGGGCAGGACCACGGTGACCTCGGAGATCCGGTGAACGATGCGCTCGCCAATTCGGTAGAGATCTTCTCGTTTTTCGGACCGCCCTCGCTCGGACCAGTGGCGCTTCCCGAGAGAGGGGTCGACGAGGCCCGAGGTTGGGATGGGCTTGCCGACGCGCAGATAGACCCTTCCATAACGCCGCTTCAGCACACTCCTGGCCTTGACCAGTTGTCCGACCGTCTCTGGCCGCTTCTCCTCACCGCCGAGCTCGGCCGCATAGACCCCCTCCTCGGCGACTTGCTCATAGGCCAGGGCGATTGGCAGGAGGGTGACCTCGTGTCCGTGGGGCCTCATCTCGGCTGCGTCGAGGACCATGCCCAGTACGCCAGTCCGCGGGCGCATGAGCTTGCCAGATCGCGTGCGGCCGCCCTCGATGAAGAACTCTACTGGATATCCCTGTCGAATCAGCTCTCTCAGATAGCGTGAGAAGACCGCGGGAAAGATCCGCTCGCCGGAGAAGCTGCGCTTGATGAAGAACCCACCGGCTCCCCGCAGGAGGATTGACACCGGCCAGATGGCCAGGTTCATTCCGGCAACCACATGGGGCACGATCAGGTCGTGCCGGAAGAAGACCCAGGAGAGCAGAACGTAGTCGAGGTGCGACTTGTGGCAGGGAGCGAGGATCGCTGTTCCGCTGCGCATCGCCGCTCGGATCCGCTCCAGGTCCTCTTCCCGCACGTCGACACCGGAGAAGACCCGAGTCCAGAGAGGTCGAAGCACGACGTGCAGGACTCGGATGACACTCCAGGAGAAGTTGGACGCGATCGCGTCGTACTCTTTCTCCATGCGACGGCGGGTCTTTTCCACCGAGGTTCGTCCGACCTCCGCTTCGCGCTTGGCCAGATCTCGCATCGGCGGATTGTCGAGCACCAAACGCTTCATTACGCGATGTGGCAGGAGTCGGGGACCCCGAATCAGCTTCGACTCTCGGTGGTGATAGCGGCGCAGGAGTGCGTGCAGCGTCTTGCGTCGGACCTCTGGCTTGGGCATGCGCTGGATGAACGTCGATAGCTCCAGTGCTTCGCCGACTTGTACCCAGGCTTTTCGGCTTCGGAGATAGATGTTGCGCATCTGCGCGAACAGGCCCTGTGAATCGCGGTTTGCTCGCAAGAAGTTCCGGACCTGACCCCCCGCGACATCCGGCTTGCGATCCCACATCACGAGGATGGGCACCAACTGGATGCGAACATCCGTGCGTTCCTGGGCTTCCAGCAGGGTGTCGAGGATCGAAGTGTCCGGCCGCCTGAGGACCCGCTCCAACATCGTGGACCGATCGTCGAGGAAGACCGTGACCGCGTTGCCGTCGATCACTGTCTGCTGCACCCAGCCCGAGCCGACTGGATCTGGCGCCAGCCCATCCTTCAGGAACGAGCGCACCCGGTGGGCGACGTCGGCCCAGGCCGCCCGGACCGGCTGCCAGAAGAAGCTGGTCGCGCCATTGGCCCATACCGACAGCGGGAGTCGCCAGCGATTGAGCACTGTGTTCAGCGCCAGGTGGTCGGCTGTCGAGCGCCTCGGGAGAATGAACACCACGGGTCCGCGCTCAGAGGCGGTCCGGATCCGCTCTACGGAGTGCGGCTCGATGCGCAGGCGTCCGAGCATACTGCCCAGCCCAATGAAGTGGTAGAACCAACCAAAACGCCGGAGCATCGCGTTGCCGTAGCGGGTCGGGATGTGCTCGGGCGGCGCCTCGCGTGGCTCCAGATCGGGCGTCTGATCGCGGACTTCGCTCACGGAGCGGTGTCGTTGGCGGTGTCTAGGGTGTCGTCGGCAGTATCTGCGGTATCTGCGGTGTCACCGGCTGTGTCGGCGCCGGTGTCACCGGCTGTGTCACCCGTCTCGGAGTCTGTGTCTGTGTCCTGCGCGGTGTCGGTGTCGTAGGTGGTTATCGGTGGTCCCAGTACGTCGACCCAGCCATCCGGGGCCTTGCAGCCGATGAAGACATCCGACGGCTCGCCCAACCCATCGCCGTTTTCGTCAGGGTAGTAGGCCCAGCGCTCGTCGCAGTCCCGCTCCACGATCTCGGGCAGCTCGCAAGCGACGAGGAGCAGCAAAAGGAATTGGATCCGCATACCGCTCTGGTAATGGCCTGGATCCGTTTTGGTAAGGGGGAACGAGGAACAGCAGACTGGTCCGGTGGGATTCCCGCGCCGATCGAGGCGGTTCGAACTAGCTACTGCCCGTGTCTGTATCGGAGTCTGTATCCGTATCGGTGTCGGAGTCCGTATCGGTGTCGGTGTCCGTATCGGTGTCGGTGTCCGTATCGGTGTCGGAGTCCGTATCGGTGTCCGTATCGGTGTCGGAGTCCGTGTCGGTGTCCGTGTCGGCCTCTGTGGGAACGGGCGCCACTGTCACGTAGCCCGCGGGTGGCTCGCATCCGTAGTAGGTCCCAGTGGCCTCGCCGACGCCGTTGCCGTCAGCGTCTTCGTAGTACAGCGCAGGGTCCTCGCACGAATTCCCGTCGGGGACTTTGGTGCAAGCGGCCAACACGGCAAAGAGGACAATCCAGCGCATGCCTCAATCTAGCCCAAACATCGCATCGGCGACGACGTCGTCCCAGCTGCGGATGAGGGGCAGGCGAGGGCGCTTGGCCTGGCGACGGATGGCTGCGGCCCACGCTTCGGGATCGTCGGTGTCGAGAACCTCGCCGCCGTCGCCGACAAGTGCGCGACAGTCGCCGATGTCCTGGGCAACCACGGGAACTCCCTGGGCGCGGTATTCCAGGATCTTCAGAGGACAGAACCACGGCGGCGCATCGGTCGAGTAGGGGGCCAGGCCAACGTCCATCGCGGCGATTCGATCCGGTAGATGGTCCGGCGACGTTCGGCCCACCGAGACGATCCTCTTGTGTTCCGGGACCGGCACCGGGCCGTCACCGACCATGAGTGCGGTCGCTTCGGGCAGGGCGTCGAGGATTGCCGGGATGGACTCGATCCCATGCCAGGGTTTGTTGGTTCCGACAAAACCGACGACCAGACCCTCGAGGCCTTCGCGGCCCAGTTCGCGGTCACCCGGTGTGGCCTGGACGCCGTTGGGAACGTGGCTCACCCTCTCGCATCCGAGGTTCCGCGCCCAGTCCGCGAGCCAGGCGGACACTGCAATCACGCGATCCGCGGCGATCAAGTTGCTGTTTTCCATGTACCTTGCATAGGCGGCGTCCCGTACTCTCCCGAAGCGAGCCCGCTCCAGGGCGAGGGGGGCGTTCAGTTCCACTAGACGGGGGATCTTTCGGCGTTTTGCCAGCTTTCTCGCCCCGTCGGAGAATAGGGCATGGCGCTCCCAGATCAGATCGGGGGTCCATTCGTTGGTGGCGATGGCCGCGAGTCGGCGGCTGTCCACCGCTTCTCCTTGCTCGCGGAGAGGGCCAAGCCACCGCCAGGATCGGGGACGGAAGCCGATGTGAGGAAGGCCCAGGGGCACGTCGAAGGCGCCTCGCTGATCACAGAATCGCGGCGTGGCGACCCGCACCTCGTGGCCTGCCCGGGCAAGGGCTCGGGCGATCCCTCGCAGGTGCGCAGAGGATCCCGACGGTCCGCAGATCGGGATGCCGGGCGCTCCGCAATAGACGAGGATCTTCACGAATCGACGCGCCCAACCGTCACAGGCTCCGGTTGTGCCCCTCGAAACTTCACTTTAAGTGACGCACTGCGTGCGCCACACCTGAATGATTCTGACCCAGCCACTGCACAAGTACCGTCCAAACTACGTTTGGACGGTACGTTGTGGTCGACCGGGCGCAGAATCGGCGGCGGTCACCCTGGCGACGTGGTCGATCAGGTCGATGCGTGAGAGAACTCCCACGAGCTCGGAGTCGTCGATAACCAGCGCCAGACGCACCTTGCGGAGGAGGGCCGAGACCACGGAGACCTCGGTGTCTGTGCTGACCGTCGTGTAGTTGTGGTCGGCGAGCTCGCCAGCGCGGGTCGTGACGTGACTGCGCCGCAGGGCTGCCTCGAGCAGATGGGTCTCGTGGATGATCCCCATGGCTTTGCCGTCGCGCATCACCGGCACCTGGGAGATGCCGTGCAGCTTGAGAAGGCCGATCGCCTCGGATGCCGGCGTGGTGTCGGGGATGGTGATGGTGTCGCGCGGGCCAATGGCCGCGAGTACGTCGCCGACGGTGCCCAGACCCACCGATGCCTCCAGGAAGCCGTTCTCGGACATCCACTGATCGTTGTAGATCTTCGAGGTGTAGCGGGAGCCACTGTCTGGCAGGAGGACCACGACGTTGAGGTCTTCGGAGTCGTTCTTGCGGATCCACTTGATGGCGCCGGCCACTGCTGCACCACAGGAACCGCCGCCAAAGAGGCCCTCTTCGCGACAGAGTCGCCGCGTCATCTGCATGCACTCCTTGTCGTTGACGCGGACCACGTTGTCGACGACCTCGAAGTCCATTGTGGTCGGCAGGAAGTCTTCGCCAATGCCCTCGACCACGTAGCTGAAGGCGTCGGTGACCTGCCCGGTCTGGAAGTAGTCGTAGTAGACCGATCCCACAGGGTCGATGCCGATGATCTTGATGTCGGGGTTCTGCTCTTTGAGGTACTTACCGATGCCGCTGATGGTGCCGCCGGTGCCGAGTCCGCAGATGAAGACGTCGATCTTGCCGTCCACCTGGCTGTAGATCTCGGGGCCAGTCGAGTTGTAGTGGGCCTTGGGATTGGACGGGTTGTGGTACTGGTTCGCGTAGAAGGCGTTCGGAGTTTCTTCGGCGATGCGACGGCTGACGCTGTAGTACGAGCGCGGGTCGTCTGGCGTTACATTTGTCGGCGTGACGACGACCTTGGCCCCCCATGCCCGGAGCGCGGCTCGTTTCTCTTCAGACTGTTTGTCGGGAAGCACGAAGATGCACTTGTAGCCCTTGAGGGCCGCGACCATCGCCAGTCCGGCACCGGTGTTTCCAGACGTGGCCTCGACAATCGTGCCGCCGGGTTTGAGCTCGCCACTCGCCTCGGCGTCGGCGACGATCTGCATGGCGATGCGGTCCTTGATGGAGCTGCCGGGATTGAGCATCTCCAGCTTGCAATACACGTTGGCTTTCAGGCCGGTGGTCACTGAATTCAGGCGGACCAACGGCGTATTTCCGACGGCATCCAGGACGGTGTCATGGACGTTTTGCAAGGGCTACCTCCGCGGGGTGTTTTGGGAACCGCCTACCTATCTCTCTGCGGCCGGTTGGCCATCGCAAGAATCGGCTGAGAGCCGCATCTCGCCGACGTGATAGAGTGGGAGACCGAAAAGGGGACAGGCTTGGAAAGCCACAGGGAACGGCTCCTTCGCAGAGGCGACTACATTTGGGGTTCGTTCATCAAGCCAGAGCGGGTCGACGGGTTCATCGTCGGGGTAAACCCGGGCGATCGCTCGGACGAGTTGGGACGGTTCTCGTTCTCTGATGCGAGTGTCGACGACGCGGTGGACTGTGCACAACGCGCACTGAAGACCTGGCGACGCGTGAGTCGGGTCGATCGCGCCAAGGCGGTTCGAAAGTACCGAGACGTGCTCAGCAAACACCAGGAGAAGTTCGCGATCCTGGTCACCCGCGAGACGGGCAAGCCCATGTGGGAGGCCCGGCAAGAGGTCATCGCCTCCATTCGTGCCGTCGATCTTCTTCTCGAAGAGGGGCTGGGACTGCTCGAACCGCGTATCCTCAATGAGCGCGAAGCCCGCAGTGACTACCGGCCGCGGGGCGTCGTTGCGGTGCTCGTTCCCTACAACCTGCCGCTCTTGATCCCGACGCTGCAGGTCTGTGCGGCCTTCCTCGCCGGCAACACGGTCGTCCTCAAGCCGTCCAAGTTCACGCCGGGCGTGGGCCAGGGGATCGCCGAGCTCATGGACCGCTGCCGCTTGCCTCGCGGCGTGTTCAACATGGTCCAGGGATCCGGCACGACGATCGGTCAAAAGCTGGCCACCCACCGAGGCATAGACGCACTGCTTTTCTCGGGCGGGTGGAGCACGGCGATGGCTCTTCGCCGAGCCACCTTCGAACGGCCCGAGCTGCCCACGCTGTACCAATGTGGTGGAAAGGGCGCCGCTCTCGTACTGTCCGACTGCGATCTCGATCGCGCTGTGTACGAGGTGCTGGTCGGCGCCTTCCTCACCGCGGGACAGCGACACAACAGCACTGGGCGAGTCATTGTCACCGAAGACATGGCCCCGGCCTTCGTCGACGCACTTGCTCGGCGAACCCAGGCGGTCAACGTCGGTTATGGCTTCAGTCCCTCCAGCTTTCTCGGCCCGCTCGTGTCCGAGAACTTCCGAACCCGGTATCGCCGCTACGGACGAGCGCTCGCTGCTCGGGGGCACATGGCCGTGAGCGAGGCCGGGAATCGCAAGGTGCAAGGCCGCAAAGGTTTCTATGTCAACCCCGCGATCTATCGGGTCGACTGGAAGAGCGGGCACGCTTTCATCAACGACGAGCCGCCGGGACCCATGGTCCTCGTCTATACGGTCAAGGACTGGGAAGAGGCGGTTGCCCTGCACAACAAGCTGGTCTACCGAATCTCGACCGCGCTCTTCGTCGCACCGGACTTCCCAGAGCTGCCAGAGATCATCGGCCGCCTGAAGACCGGAGCCTTGAACATCAACCGCGGCACCATTGGCGCGTCCCTTCGGCTGCCCGCAGTGGGCCTGGGCCGGTCTTCGAACGGCATCGCCGGTGGAATCGACCTCCTGCGCTTCCTGTCGACGCCGCGATCCACGCTAGTAGAGGTCAGGGCCTTCGATGCCAGCCAGGCCGTTCCCGGCATCAACTGGGACGACGAGGACGAGCTCGGCGATCCGGTCTCCCTGGAGATCGAGCTGGAGCCCGCGCCAGACCTGTAGTGACATCTGTTTACGGGCTGCCCCCTGTGAAATCGGGTTCTCTTGTATGACGGAGGATTCATGGAAGAGTCGCGTCGGAGCAAGCTCGTCACTTTCGCTTGGCAGTGGGGACCCCCTCTGTTGGCTCTGGTGTGCTTCAGATCGGCCATTGCGTCGCCCTTCAATGTGCCAACTGGATCGATGGTGCCCGCCATCGAGGTCGGCGACCACATCGTCGTGCAGAAGTTCGCGTACGGGCTGAATATCCCTTGGATCCGGACAGATCAGGGCCTCTCCCTCGGCGCGATGAGCACCAGAGAGGTGTTCACCTGGACGGAGCCGTCGCGCGGCGACGTGGTGCTCTTCCGCTATCCGCTGGATCCGGGTATCGACTACGTGAAGCGCGTCATCGGCACCCCCGGCGACGAGATCCGCGTCCGAAACGACCGGGTCTATGTCAACGACGAGAAGCTCGCCTGGTCCGCCGACGGCAGCTACGACTTCGTCGATCAGAAGTGCCACCCCTGGAAGACCAAGCGCTACGTCGAGACAATCGATGGCGTGCAGCACCCGGTTCTCGACTCCCGCCTGCGGACGACCCGCGATTTTGGCCCGGTGGTCGTGCCCGACGGCTCGCTGTTCGTGATGGGCGACAACCGAGACCACAGCGCCGACTCGCGCGCCTGGGGCATGGTGCCGCGCCAGAACGTGCGCGGGAGGGCGGTTGGGGTGTGGCTGCACAACCGCTGCAACGAGAACATGAGCGTGGACTGGCAAGCGCTCTAGGTGTAGGGTTCCCCCGCTGAAGAAGCATGGGAGCTTGGTATGAAGTTGTTTCATCTTGGTTTGGTCGCTGTCCTGCTCGCCGGATGCGGACAGAAGAAAGTGCCGGATGCCGCCGCGAAACCGCCCAAAGAAGCGCCCGCTGAAGAGGCGAGTGACGCCGAAGCCGTGACTGCCGACCGCGAAGAACCGGGTGTCACCGCCGAGCGTGCCGAGCCCGAGCCCGAGCCAGAGCTCCCTTCGAACGCCGACTTCAATGCCACAATCACCCACGCGGATGGCAGCACCGCCAAGGGTCATGTGAAGCGGGTCGAGAGGAGCGAAGGCTGGTACGGCGAGAAGGGCTGGACCGACAAGGCGGTCAAGCTCACGGTCACCCTCGAGGGCAACGGAACCGAGATCGAGGCCGAGTGGAAGGACATCAAAACTGTAGGAGTCAAATACGGCTCGGTCGACGACATCGACTGCCAGTTCGACTCCGAGTACACACCCATCATGTATATGTGCGTGCTGAAGAGCACGGGTACTGTGAGCCATGCCGACGGCAAGACATGGACCGCGGGCTCCCGGCACAAGTGGCGTTTCACCTTCAACGACGGCAGGGTCGAAGAGTTCTGGATCAAGAAGCTGCCAGAGCGGGAGCAAGAGGCCGGCAACGCCGAGATCGGCGATGGCAGCGAGCAGAACTTCGCCCTGTACGAGAAGCTGCAGAAGCGGGTCGCGGAGAAGGCGCGGACCAGTGCGGTGACCAAGATCGAGATCACGCCCTGAAGTTCCTGTTCATCCGCCACGGTGAGCCGGCCTGGCTGGTCGACGGCAAAGGCTGCGACGATCCCTGGCTGACTGAGCGGGGCGAGTCTCAGGCGGCGGCCCTCGGGCGCAACGCTGGCTCACTGGAGCTCGACGAGCTGTGGATCTCTCCGCTCCGGCGCGCTCAACAGACAGCATCTCCCCTTGGAATCGAAGGCAAAACTCTGGAATTCCTCCGGGAGGTCCGGACACCTTCCATCGAGGGTTTGACGCGCGATCAGATCGCCACCCGCTACCGCGGAAAGCGGAATCTCGGCCTCGATGACTGGTGGGAGGGCATTCAGGGAGGCGAGAGCAATCGCGCCTTTGTCGAGCGCATCGCGGCGGGCTTCGACAACCACTTGGCGGGTCTCGGCTACCGCTGGGAGGACCGCGAGGGCCATCGGATCTGGTGGGACATCCCAAAGGACGGCACCATTGGCATCGTCTGTCACGCCGGCACGACAGGGGCTTCGGTGGCCCATCTCCTTGCGATTCCGCAGGTTCCTTGGTCTTGGGAGCGCTTCCGCCTCTGGCACACCGGCATCGCGGTCCTGGAGACGGTGCCAATGTCGGACGGCGTGATCTTCGCGATGAGCGACTTCAACAACCAGGAACACCTGCGCCCGGACGAGCGAAGCCGCTGATCGGTGCTGCTAGAACGCGCTCGCGGCGATCCACTCGAAGCTGTTTGGAGCTCCGAAGTCCTGCAGGGTGGCCCCGCTCGTCTCCGTCGAGGTCCACAGGTCCTTCCATTCCATGGGAACGCTCCAGTAGCGCTCGTCACCGGGCTCCGAATCGTCCCAGTACAACGCCGTCATGTGGAGGTGGGGCTCGAGCGTGATCCCGGAGTTTCCGACGTTTCCGAGCAGTGTGCCCGCCGGTAAGACCTCGCCGATCTGGATGTTCATCGGGATGCTGTTCCGCCGGAAGTGCAGGAAGTAGAGGTAGTGGTGCCCGCCCATCCACAGTCCGACGAGGTTGTTGATGGCATCGGGTGTGTAGGCCCCGGGTGTGTTGTCCGGCGCGTCCCTGACGACCTCCACGACCGTGCCTGGGACCGGCAGATAGACTGGGTCGTCCCACACCAGATAGTCGGTGTTGTCCGCACCATATCCGGTGTATCGGCTCCCAGCTTCGTCGGTCTTCACCAGATCCCACGCGAAGTTGCCATAGCCGTCTTCTTCGAGGTGATAGCCGGCGTTTCCGGTGATGACCCAGCTCACCCCATCCAGAGGAGGCTGTGGGATGACCATATCCTCGCCCCGGAGGAACCCGACGTAGCTGGCACCCTGAAGGGTGACGAACTCGGTGGCGACGATCTGACTCTCCGCCACGATGCGGATGCTGTCGTCGTCGGGGTAGTCCGCCCATCTCGTGGGATCGAACAGCGCGATGAGGATCTCATCTGTGGGGTCGGTCCACCACACCGACTGGTCATAGGTGGCAATGCGCTCGCCAATGATCGTCTCGCCGGAGGCCAGGGTGACAGACTCGGCGAAGCGGGTCTCGACGGTCGAGGTCGTGGAGGTCGTGGAGGTTGTAGTGGTCGGGCCGGAGGTCGGTTCGGTTCGGACTTTTTTGGGCTCGCGTTCGTCGGGTTGGCAGCCGGCGATGACGATGAGCAGGAGGAGCCGCATGGGGTCACATAGCACGAGTTAATGGGGCGCCATGACCGAGATCCGAGCTGTACAAGGCGACCTCACCGCAGCCGACGTCGACGCGATCGTCAACGCCGCCAATACTGGAATGCTCGGTGGCGGAGGCGTCGATGGCGCCATCCACCGGGCCGCCGGGCCCGAGCTCCTCGAGGCCTGCCGGCGTTTTCCGAAGGTGAACGGAATGCGCTGTCCAACGGGAGAGGCGAGGATCATGCCGGGCTTCCGGCTGCCAGCCAAGTTTGTCATCGCCACGGTCGGCCCCATCTATGGATCGCACCGGGATCCAGAGTTGGCGCTGGCCTCGGCGCACAGGTCATCGCTCCAGCTCGCCGTCGACAACGGCCTGAGAAGCGTTGCGTTTCCGGCCATATCTTGCGGCGTCTACGGCTACCCGGTCGCCGAGGCCGCGCGAATTGCCGTTGGAGTGGCACGCGAGCACTGGGATCTCGACGAGATCCGGTTTGTTCTCTACAGCGATCAGATCTTGCGGGTCTGGCGGGAGGCACTGCAGTGAAGTTCTATGAGCAGGTCATGGGTGTCTACTTCGATGATCTCGACGCCTTTCGAATCCTTCATAATGCCAGGTATTTCCTGCTCTTCGAGCGAACGCTCGGCTCGTTCTGGAGAGAGCTGGGCGCCGGGGAGTTCGCCCAGTCGAGGGACCATACCCACCTGGTTCGGGCCAACACCATCGAGTATCTGCGCCCGGTTCGCGGCACCGGTGAGATCCGGGTTCGGGTGTGGGTCGAGCGGATCGGCACCACCTCGCTGACTTTTGCGTTCCGGATGATGCCCATGGATGAGGACGTAGAATATGCTGTCGGAACGCGAACAGTCGTCAGTGTGGATCCAGATGACTACAAGCCGCGTCCGTGGTCGGATGGCTTCCGAGAGCAACTGAGTCCCTGGGTGGCCAAGGACTAGGTGTCTCCCGCGTCTTCGTGCTCGGCGACGAGGGCAGCGATCTCTTCGTCGCCGTAAAAGGGGGCTTCTTCGGCGCCAGATCCAGCGTCGGTCGGGGCCTGGCGGAAGTGGGTCCAGGCCTCGGACAACACGTACCAAGCGATGAACGCGAGTACTCCAAGCCCCATGTAGAGGAAGATCCCCGGCTCTGTTGCCCAGAGGAAGATGACCCCCGCCAGCGCGGTCGTGCCGAGCTTGAAGGCGTATTTGGTGTTGCGCGCTTCGTCTGATGGGTGCACGGGTGTTTCCTATTCTGGCTTGTTCGGATCCCAGGGCTCCCACGGCAGTTCCACCGGCGCCATGTCCGGGGGATCGGGGATCGGCCAGTAGTCGCCCCAGAGCTCCTTGCCGCCGTCGATTGTGATGGTTTGACC
>PJEL010001241.1_pt1 | contig 26757 bp, 25 predicted proteins | sample 1853271 | NCBI WGS metagenome assembly PJEL01 (sample SAMN08108733, study PRJNA415343) | Invertebrate metagenome, whole genome shotgun sequencing project. | host: Globobulimina | place: Sweden: Gullmar Fjord | collected 2015-08
TTTAAGGTGTTCTTTTTTCTTTAAAAATATGTATATTTGACTAACTTTTTAATTATGCTCGAAAAATACTTAAACCCCCAAAACGATATCGCCTTTAAGCGACTATTTGGTACAGATAAAAATAAAGATATCCTCATATCTTTGCTAAATGAGGTATTAAAGAAACAGTTAGATAGTCCTATTAAAGATGTAAGCTTTCTTTCAACTATACAGAGCCCAGATGTAATAAGCAAAAAAACCTCGATAGTAGATGTTCTTTGTAAGGATGAATGGGGAGTGCAATACATAATAGAGATGCAGGTAGCAGACAAAGACAACTTTATTGCTCGAGCTCAATATTATGCATCAAAAGCATTTATATCTCAGATGAATGCAGGCGGAAAGTACAAAGATCTAAAAGAGGTAATCTTCTTAGCATTTTGCAACTATACAGTCTTTGAGAAAAAAAAAGCATACAAAAGTGAGCATGTAACGATAGACAAAAAGACAGGGGAGAGGGATCTAGACAAACTAAGCTTTACCTTCATAGAACTAAATAAGTTTGATAAACAAAGAGGAACAGAGATAAGTAAACTCACAAAAGAAGAAAAATTTTATTACTTTTTAAAACATGTAGACGATGTGACTCCTGAACAACTAGATACTCTAACAGCAAAAAATGTGGTAATGAAAAAAGCATACGAAGAGCTTAACAAAGCACATTGGAGTGATGAAGAACTAAGAAGCTATGAAAGGGAAGAAAAAAGGCGACTAGATAGCATAGCAGAATTAGACGCAAGTACAGCAAAAGGAAGAGCAGAAGGGAGAGCAGAAGGAAGAGCAGAAGGAAGAGCAGAAGGTATAGTAGAAGGGAGAGCAGAAGGAATGGCCAAAGGTTTGGAAGATGGAGAAAAAAAAACTTTAGATAAGCTAGTAACAGCAGGTCTAGTCAGCAAGTCCGAGGCGGAAAAAATCCTAAAAAACACTTAACCCTTAATTTTAAAGAAGAAGAAAATGAGAAAAAAAATAAAATTCATCGAGCTATTTGATGGTATCTTAAAGGAGTAAGTACTTATGATATTATAGGATCGAATATAGGTCAACGCAAAAAATGAAATGGTATATAGAAAATAGCTATAGTAATATGGTAAGAAAAAAAGCAACGGCAAAAAAAAATTGACACTGCCACCGCATTTAATAATAAGGGTCTTATTAAAAGAGATTTGGGTAAACTGAAGAATCTAAGCAATATTTCAAGCTGACACTAGAGATAAGGCAAGAACTCTTCTCAAAGAATAATGTTTCAGTTGCAATTTTCCTCAATAACTTGGGGTTTATACTAGAAGAGCTAAGTTTTAGGGGAAGATGCCGCCTTATTCCAAGAGGTAGGGCAAGAACTCCTACTTAAATGATCCAAACAACGAAGAATCAGGATGTATAATTGCTTGGCATCAATCTTTTTTATAGAAAGGATTAAAGCCTAGGAATGTTTATTTTGTGTCCAATCTAATTTAGTTGACTTTAATGCTGAAATTAATATTATTATGCTATTATACACAAAGCTATTTTTTTCTAGAACTTTTGAACTCTAATAATGCTCGATTAATAGTTTTTTTAACTATCTAATTTAACAAAATGCATAGACAACTAATGGTCTTAGATATGAGTCATAAGTACTCTTGGGTTAAAAGAAACCATTTAAAAAACTAATGGAATATAATATTTGGGCAATGAGAATTTCTGGAAAAACATTTAATGTTAAATATTTTAGAGGCTTTGCAATTTATCCCAGAAGGTTTGTGAAATCAACAAAAAAGTTTAAGTATTTAGTAAAAAAGCTCTCATTTTCTTGTAATTTTGTGGATTTATGTTCTATCTCATTGGTTTTGTTTTTGAAGAAACATTGTTTTGAATTATGCTCATTTAAGGTCTTTAAAAGAAGCTTAATACGAAAAGGAGTTACACTGTAGCGAATAATTTCGTCTACAATCTCTTTATTTGCATAAAGAGATAAAACTTCACCTCTTTTAATAGAGTTTTTGTCAAAAGATATTATTCCTTTTGAATTTATCTCTTCTTCTTTAATCTCTAATTCACCTAACTGCATTATTTGAGTTTTAGTCATTACTACTCCAGAAGGAATACGATTGAAAAAATCTATTTTGGTATTCATCAAAAACTCAAAAAGATCTGAAAGTTCTAATTTAGCATCTATAAGCAACTTTATACACTCTTTGCTTTCATTTCCCTTTATTGCAAACGCAGAAGCCGTCTTTCCGTTCTTATCTCTATCCTTAATTTCGGCTCCGCTGATTAGTAATTCTGCTACGTCCTTTTTCCCAAAAGAAGCTGCCAACAAAAGCCGTATTTCCAGAGTTATCTCTGGCATTAATGTCAGCCCCATGCTTGAAAGGACAAAACGGGTATTTGAAGCGATAGATTCTTCTCAAAAAATAGATAGTACAGAAAATTGTCTATGGGTATAATTGCTCTTATTACATCATGTTTATTTACGATAAAAAAAATCCTATTTAGCTTATAGGCTTTTTCGTAGGCGGAGCATATTTTTCTATTTTAATGTATGTCTTTGGAACTCTGTTTCAAAATATTAGTTTAGGATTAAGATAATTATATATTTTGCCTGTTAAAAAAGAGCATTGTCTTAGATTTATCATGTTCATTTTCCTACTTGCAACAGAGACAATTACGCTATTCACTTTTATAGATAATATGAATTTTTTCAAAAAAATACTTTTATTTACTTTCCTTAGTGTTGTTCCGATTAAAGAAACTTTATCTACAACTATAGCATCTAATGAAAATAACAACACTAACCCTTCTCCTCCAATAATTGTCATATAGAAGGAAGGTCTAATTTTGACAAAAATATCTATAAAGTCAAATAAAAACTCACTTTGTAAAAATCAATGCAATAATCTTATTTCTTATCTTTTTGACACTGAATTATATAAGACTATTTTTAAAAAAGCAACGATCATAGGAAGCCAAGCAAAAGAATTATTTGAAGATGTAATACTTATGTATCATGTGGGCGAATCAAAAAGTTTGTCTTTTGAAGAGGTAAAGTTGAAGCTCAAAAACTTTGGGTACATCTGAATAGATTTATATTTATTAATAAAAAATCATCTATATGTGCATTAGAAATTGAGATTACTATAAATAAAATATATCGTCAGGGCTCTTGGTTTGGAATTAACAAAATAAAACTTAATTCTAAAAAAAATTCATCGAAAAAATCTAAATCAAACTTTGCATTTTGTGGAGAGTTAATGTCTTAGGGTAAAATTATAATGGATAATAGGGTTAACCAAAGTGCTAATCAAGATGATTTGAATCAAGAAGAGATGGCATTACAGAAATTTATATTCGCTCGAGGAACAAGCAATAGAGGATATCTATCAAATGATAGAGAACGTGAAGAACGAGTGAGAGAGTATTATAGCAGAACTATCTCAGTATTTAATACTAATCATGATGCGAAAGTAGAATTAAATGGAATAATAAAAACCCATATTTTAGATATTAAATCAACAGACATTGATTCTAAAGAAGGAGTTTTTGATATATACAAAATCTCAAACCTAAATGCAACACAAAATATATGTCCAGGCGGGCAATGGAACTTGATACCATCTAATAAAGAGGATATTAAATTAACTATCAACCGTTTGGCACTTTTACTCCAAAATAAAAAATTGAATTTTACATGTGGTTTTGATAGATGTCATATTATAGCGACGCGCTACTTTAAATTAGGAAGAGATAATAAGTTTAATTTTATAAGATTAAAACAGAATAAAAAATATCAATAAGCTGAAGAATATTTTCATAAACATTATGGTGCTAATAAATCTCTACCAAATTATTTTAGGGTTTTTAGGATGCCTTATGAGGCATTACCTCATAAGCCTTACTTAATAATCAAATCACCCAATAATAAAATTTGAAGGAGGTGTTTTTAATACTTGCAAACACGCCACAGTACTATTAGGAAAGAGTATTTCTTTTCTGAGTGGAGTGAATATAGAGGAGAAAATAACTTATTTATAAGTATGGGGAAAACCACTTTACAAGGCAATATAGAAGTAAAAAATCTATCAATCAATGCTAAATCGAAATTTATATCTGCAAAAGATAGCTCTATAATAATACAATATCAAATATCAAGACAAAGTAATACAGATAATAACCCGGCAAATATGTAATAAAAATTAGATATAGAGTATAAGGTAGATGAGAATAGTTATTTTCCACTAATTAAGCTTGGTTATTATAGTGTCTACATACTATCAACAATGATGTACAGATACCTAAACCTATATAGACCATCATGCAAAAGATATTGTTATAAATCTCAGGGCTATTAGGAGCTGATTCAAAAATATTATCATTATTAGGGTTATCTCCTGCTATAATATAATTATATTCTTCACCAAGCAGTTTTTTTATTCTATTTGTACCTGTTTTTCTCCAAGCTAGAGTGCTTAAGTACCTATAACCAGCGGCGTTATTAATAAAATTCTTTTCAGGATAAGCTAACTTGGCTTGTGCGAAGCCACAGCCACATTTAAAACAGTGAGGGAGTTAAATTACTCAAGAAGCAGATAAAAGGAGTGAGTACTTATGATATTTAGCAACCTAATATAGGAAATAAAAAAAGCAATGATATATGCACTGTAAAAATAACTATAGCAATATAGGACTAAAAAAGCAACGGCAAAAAAATTGAGTTTACAACTTAACTTAATGATGAGTGTCTTATAATAATAGATTTGGATAAACTGAAGAAGCTAAGCAATATTTCAAGATGGTGCTGGAGATAAGGCAAGAAACTCCTACTTAAGTGATTCAAACAACGAAGAGTCAGGATGTATAAATGCTTGGTATCTAACTTTTTTAGAGAAAGGATTAAAGCATAGGCATGTTTATTTTGTTTCAAATCTGTTTTAGTTGGCTTTAATTCTGAAATTATATGTTTATACATAAAACTATTTTTCCCTATAACTTTTAAACTCTAATGAGACTAGATTAATAATTTTTTTAACTATCTAATTGAACAAAATGAATAGTCAACTAATGGTCCTAGATATGAGTCGTAAGTACTCCTGTTTTAAAAGAAACCGTTAAAGTAACTTATTGCTTTAGGCTTCTTTTTGGTTTCTGCTTTGTTCATAAGAAATAAACCCATTTTTGTAACTTTCTCGTATAGTATGCTGTAAAGTAACTTGATGCGACAATCATTGATTGTATAGCTAATAATTTCAGCCACGATATCTTTATTTGCATAGAGACATAAAACTTTACTTGCTCTAATAATGTTTAGCTCAAAAGAAACTACTCCATTTGAACTTAAATCTTCCTCTCTAATACCTAGTGCATGCAAATCTTTTATTTGAGTTTCAGTCATTACTACCCCTGAAGGAATACAGTTTAAAAAATCTATTTTGGGATTATTCTCTATAAGGTCAAAAAACTCTAAAAGATCTGATTTAGCTTCTATAAGCAATTTAGTACACTCTTTGCTTATATTTGTCTCTATTGCCCACATTAAGGCCGTCCTACCATAGTTGCTTCTAGCCATAATCTCAGCACCATAATTGATTAATAGCTCTAGTGCCTCCTTTTTACCATTACATGCTGCACACATTAAAGCTGTCTCACCATAATTACTTCTAGCATTAATATTAGCCCCATAATTGATTAATAATTCTAATGCTTCCTTTCTACCGCTAGATGCTACTCGCATTAGAGCTGTCTCACCATAATTATTTCCAGCATTAACGTTAGCTCCATTATCAAGAAGTATTTTTGCTATATTTTTTTTATCAAATGAAAAAGCAAGTATTAATGCCGTAAATCCAGAGTTACTTCTAGCTTCAATGTAGCACCTCTACCTATCATTAATTCTATTACATCTTTGTATCCATTACATGCTGCCAACATTAAAGAAGTTTCACCATAATTATTGCTATCATTAATGATAGCTCCACCATATATTAGTCCTTTTATTATCTTTTTACAGCAATATTTGGTTGCATACTTAAAAGCTACTTTTCCTAGACAAGAATTAGCAAGACAAGAAGTAATAATGGTACAATTTACATTAAGAGTAAAGGAGTAAAGAGAAATTAAAAAAAGTGCTCGGGATTTTTTATTTTTGTTCATAAGTAAGGTTGATAGTAAGTGAAGCATAACACACCTTTTGTTTTTAGAGCTTTGCACCTTACCCAAGAAGGTTTGTGCAATCACTAAAAAAGTTTAGGTATTTAGTAAAAAAGCCACCTTTGTCTTGTTTCTTTATGCTAATTTTTGGTTTCTGCTTTTTTCCCACCAGAAATAAATCCCTTTTTGTAGCTTTATCGTATAGTATGCTGTAAAGTAACTTGATGCGACAATCATTGATTGTATAGCTAATAATTTCAGCCACGATATCTTTATTTGCATAGAGATATAAAACTTTACTTGCTCTAATAATGTTTAGCTCAAAAGAAACTACTCCATTTGAACTTAAATCTTCCTCTCTAATACCTAGTGCATGCAAATCTGTTATTTGAGTTTCAGTCATTACTACCCCTGAAGGAATACAGTTTAAAAAATCTATTTTGGTATTATTCTCTAAAATGTCAAAGAACTCTAAAAGATCTGATTTAGCTTCTATAAGCAACTTAGTACACTCTTTGCTTCTATTTACCTCTATTGCATGCATTAAAGCTGTCTTCCCATAGTTATTTCTAGCCATAATCTCAGCACCATAATTGATTAATAGCTCTAGTGCCTCCTTTCTACCATTATCAAGAAGTATTTTTGCTATATTTTTTTTATCAAATGAAAAAGAAAGTATTAATGCCGTGTCTCCAGAGTTGTTTCTAGCTTCAATGTCAGCTCCTCTACCTACCATTAATTCTATTACTTCTTTGTATCCATTACATGCTGCCAACATTAAAGAAGTTTCACCATAATTATTTCTGGCTTCAATGTTAGCACCTATATTTATTAATAATTCGACTACGTCCTTATGCCCATATTTTGCTGATAGAATTAAGGCTGTCCACCCATTGTTATCTCTAGCCATAATGTTAGCACCTCTATTTATTAGTAATTCGACTACGTCCTTATGCCCATATTTTGCTGCCAACATTAAAGAAGTTTCACCATCATTATTGCGATCATTAATGCTAGCCCACCATATATTAGTCCTTTTACTATTTTTTTACATCCATATTTGGTTGCATACTTAAAAGCTACTTTTCCTAGATAAGAATTAGCAAGACAAGAAGTAGCAATGGTACAATTTACATTAAGAGTAAGTGAGTAAAGAGAAATTAAAAAAAGTGCTAGGTGTTTTTTATTTTTGTTCATCAGAGTACAACTCTAAGTATTAGACTGCTGATTGGCGAATAAAGTTGTTTATTTTTTTGACAAATTCGCAATAATTACAATAATTTACCCTGCTATATTAGAAAAGTACAGCCTTAAGTCCTTTGTCTTTTCTTTTAAAATAGCTCCAAATCCTACCAAGTATGTAATAATGTATTATCCAAAAACATACATGTTTAACTAAAAAAAGTTGTAGTAAACTCTACATCAAATGTAATATAGCCTTACCCATTGAGATAAAATTAACCCTAAAACTTGAAGCAGATTCTATCAAAAGGTTGTTTTCTTATGCTTAGGTGGATAAGCTATGATATAAAAGAATCATTTAGGACAAGGTGCTGGAGTGATTTTTGATGCTTCAAAAAAAAATCTAAGAGTAGCTCTTAGGTAAGTGGCAATAGATGAAATATTTTTTTTATATACAATTTCAAATAGTGCTTTGGTTAAAAAGTATACGAAATGATATGATTGAGTTATGTTTTTTCATATTAACTTACAAAGTAGAGGTTAAAGATAAGTTTACAAAAGTTACTTGCACTCTTATCTTACTCTCAAGGCTATGAATGGTTGAATTATTTTTTTTGAGCAGATTCCATTGAAGTAACCTTGATTTTTGTGTCTCTATTTATACAAAACAATAGTAGTTATAGATGACTCACATACCTTTTATTCTAGTAAATAACAGGCAACCTGTTGGGTTCTTCTAAGGATATATAAAATATACGCTGTTTTTTGTTAGTTTTATAGGAGCGTTTCGCTGATGTAAAAAAATAGAATGAAAAAAAAACTCAAATTTATCGTCGTCAATATATTATTTCTACCAATTAGTTCTAAATATTGCACTGGTAAATACCCTACTGTAGATTCTATATCCAAAAAGATATCTAAGTCAACTAATAATATATTTAATTGTAATATAGATTCTAATAACTCACCAAAACTAAAAAAATTTAAAGAGAATGAATGGACTATTACTGGAAATTTTTTAGGCAAAGGAGTGGAAATAGTTGAGATGATTGAGAGCGGGGAAAAACTTGCATATAAAAAAGTAGAAACTCAAGAGTTTAAACTAAATGAACTCCTGCCTTTTCATCAAAATATATTAAGAGCTGTTGGATATAGTCATAGTTGTTCAGTTATTAATCCTTTTGGAATTTTTATGCCAATAGAAAAAAACTCAATCCCGCTTTCTGATTGGATAAGAAGAAATAAAAGTACTTCATTAAAGAACTATATTTATTTAGTTAGAAAAATAGGTAAGGAAATTCTTAATGGGCTTTTTGCCTTAGAAAACCAAAATATTATTCACGGAGATATAAAGCCCTCTAATGTAATTGTAGATATATCTGGGTTTAATGTCAAAATAATTGACTTTGGAACTTCATGGAGTAGTTTAGATGAAAATAGGTTAAAAAATCGTTGCTATGATTTAGGTACAGAGGGCTTTATAGCACCTGAGGTTGAATCATCAGATAATCTTGGTTGCTTAACAAGTGCAGTGAATGTATATAGTTTTGGTGAGCTTCTCCGTAGGTTTATAAATACAAGATCTTTTGACCAAATGAGTAATCTAAATTATAGCTATGGAAGCAATAGAGTAATAATGGAAGTAATTAATATAATTAAAAGGACTACTAATTCTAACCCCAAATCTAGGCCAAAAATAAATCAACTAATTGATAATCATTTTTTTTCATACATATCCATGGAAGAGATAGAAAATACATCTCAAGTAAATAGTAAAGAAAATAATACTTTTTTTGTTTGGGCAAAGGATAATACAGACTATCGTAATTTTATGAGTAAATGTTGGATTGACTTGAGAGAAAGGCAGTATTTTGATGTTGTAAAAGAAATGGACAGTGATGAGTATAAGTAATCAATTTATATGTATAAATCAAGGTTAAGTGAAAACTATCAACAAGAGGCTAATTTTTTTGGTATAAGGCAAAATCTATTAAATCTAAGAGAGCTAAGAAGACAAATAATATTTTTATTGAACATATGCCCAAGCACCTCTAAGCATACTTTATAAACTATACTTGTGAAAATGGATATCTAAACTCTTACCATAATCTTATAGCTAATAGCTAAAGTAATATGATTGGTAAGTAGAAAAAATCCATTTTTTTAGATATTGCTTAATATTTATACTCTTTTTAGGATTTTTCACAATAGAAAAAATATTTCTTATTGTGCTAAATTATGGATATAATAATGTTCTATCATTTCATGAGAAGTTGCACATCTATAAATCTCATCTTCGCTTTCAAAAATAACATCAACTTCATTTCTCTTAGTCTTAAAGAATATTCTACTAAAAAAGTTATTGTTCATTTTGTTTTTATGCTCATTTTTTATTTCTATTAAATAGCGATCTATTGCTTTAGCTGTATTTTTATACTGTTCTTTCACTCTGTTAGTTTTTTCATACAATTTTATTAATGTTTTTTTAAGTACAATTAACTCTTGCATTGCTATACATTTAGCCTCAGTGTTTTCATCTTGCTTTGCTTCCTTTAAAATTAGCTCAAATGCCTTCAATGCCCTATCCTGACATTTTTTGTTATTTTTTACTTTATCGCGACCGTAAAATTCTATTAAAAAAGAGCTAAGAGCTTTAATTACTTCAACTTTTACTTCAGCATAATTAGTATGACTATTTATATCTACTAATAGATCAAATATTTGTTGTCTCTTATTTTTTTTCTTAGCAGATTTCATTAAAGTTACCACGATTGCTAACTGTTCGGTTAAACCGTATTTGCAAAAATCAAATTCTTTTTTAGTAAAAAAATCAATTTTTTCTTCCGAGAGCTTAGCTCCTTTGCAAAGACATGTAGTAAAAAGTTCATTTATAAAAATTATTTCTTTAGAAATTTCAGATTTTTTTGTTGGTAAAATAGTAATAAACTTTTTAGCTTGAGCTAAAAAGTTTATCATCTCAACAGATGGCTCTTTTTTAGGGTTGAAAAGTTTTTTTAAATTCTTTAATTTTTTTAGAACTTTAGCCTTTATCTTCTTATCAACATAGTAGTTATTCTCAAAATTATTTTTATTATCACTAGATAAACTTTTATATGAGGTAAGGCATAGAGACTCTTGTGATATTTTAAGTATTAACTTTGCAATAAGATATTTCGTCTCTATAGAAAAAAACTTATAGTTTTTCATCATTAAATCTATAAGCTCTATTAGAAATGATATTTCTGAACTAACAGAAGGAAACCCATAATAAGCTATTTGATATAAAACCGCAATTTGATTTATCACTTTCTGCTCATCTCCTTCTTCAATAGCTTTAGATAGCTCTTTCATGCACGGAACACAATTAATTGGTGGCAGACGGAAATTGTTTTCTTCATCATGACGGTATTGTGGCTTTGATGCTGAAATTTGTAATAATGGTGCAAAGCCAAAAAACAATGTGATAATTAATCTGCTTCCTTTGCTAGCTAAACCGCGACTATTTGAATTATAAATCATAGATATTGTAATAATTAATTTTTACATCACATTCCTAGATTTTTATTAGGCAGATGATGATAATCTTAGAATTTGGATTAATTATTCTAATCGTTAAAAACGAATACAGACCTACTAAAAAAAACATCTATATAATTTCGTTATAAAAAAATAATTATCACCACTAATTCTAGACACAAATATAGTTTATTTAGTTCAATAAACCAAAAACAGACACAAAAATCAGTTTGGATGAAAAAGTTGCTATGTTTTACTAAAGAATAACTTATATTATGTTAAAAATTTATACTTGATACTTGATACTTGAACTCTTTTTTGGTAGTTTTTTTAATGACTTTCCCCATTTGCAGACACACAAAGAGTGCTTTATTAAAAATAGAATAAATTCAGCCACTATTGAAGAAAATACATTAATGCTATATTATTTAAACCTAACACGTTTTTAGCTTAATTGTGTTATGTTTACACAAATATTATTTTAAATAACATTTTATGTGCAAAAAACAAATAAGTTTACACTTACTATCTTTTTTTCTTTTGAAGGCAGGAAACCTTCTAGCAACCAATTCTGAGGCCTTAAACGATTTCAGGAATACACTTTTAATTAAATCAATAAGCAAAAAAGACATCATAACTATAAAATACTTAATAATAGATGGAGCAAACCCCAACACTCAAAACAAATATGGAACATCAGCTTTAATGATAGCAGCAGAAAAAGGCCATAGGAGGTAGTAGAATTATTAATCAATGGTGGTGCTGACCTCAATAATCAAAACGAATTGGGAGAAACAGCTTTAATGATTGCGAAAAAAAACCACGAGGAGCGTGTTAAATTAATTAGAGACCATAAAAATAAATTGACAATAGAAAAACAGATTGATTTTCACAGCAAAAACAACATTAAATATTTTTTAAACAAAATTCCCAAAAAAGTAATAATGACTAACGCTCAAATCAACCACCTAAAAGTAGAAGTTTACTATCAAAAAAAAAGAAATGAAGGAACTGTTAACTCCCTTTTTTGTTAACCAAGGATAACTGAAAATGCGTGAATCACTTAAATTTTGCAACAATTTATTTAGCCAAACTCACAATAAAAACAACAAAATAATACAATTAATGTATAGAATAAACTCAAAACAAATAATCCGTTTTGAGCAAAACTATATCAAGATAGCTAATGCCCTATCTGATTGTTGCAACTTCCCAATAGGAGTTATAGTTGAAATTATTATCCATATGGACGCAATTGTTCCTTGTCGCACGAAGTTACTTCATAGCACTTTGTTAACATGCCTTCACCACCAAAGCAACCAAGCCTCCTCTGTTTTGATACAGATAACATAGTGTCTGTAACCATATAATAATAGGGAATTATATGTCTTATATTTATTACTCCTTCATTTCTTCTTTAGCCACTTTTAAAATTTTGTAGACCAAAAAGTGGAGAGTTCCCCTACTTTTTATTTGGATTTCTCCCACCATAGATTCCATTTCTCGCCTATCGTAATCTAAAGCAAAGCCTGACTTAATAATATCATGAAATGACTTATTGTCGACCATAATTAAGAAGCAAGTAGAGTATAAAATTTACAAAAAAGTAAATCCAGAAGGGCTGGGCAAGTTCAAAAGTAGATATAAGAAACCCGCATTAATACATCCACATTATGTGGCTTTTAAAAAGTACCTGAAAAATAGAGTAAGAAGCCTAAGTGTATGCTTTAATTAGCTATAAGTATTTACTCATTCAAATTGTTTCAATATTTAAAAAAATGGGTTTTAATATAAAAGAGTATCTAGCTTTAATTTTATGGGTAGAAATATTAGTGTGTATTCTTCTTCATATAGAGGCTTTTTAGTATTTAAAATAGTTCTTGATGAAGCTCCACTTATTTTAGAATTATTATTACTATTTGGGTTATTTTTTTTTCTTCTTTTTCGGCCTTTTTTGTAATTTAGGACTCTACACTTATTTTTGTTAAGACCAATCGGAATATAGTTTTTGTTATATATAACCTTACTATTATTAGTCCCTGGGTAATAGTCGATATATGAAAAGATAGTAGGTTGTATTTGTAGCTTTAGAGATAGGTTTATTTCAAACTCTTGTTTGTTAATTTGAAATAATTCTTTTTTTATCTGTTTTGGTAGTTTTTGTTCTAACTGCGATCCTAGCTGTCTTATTATTTGTAATCCTTGTTGGTCTCCATAGTCTAAAAACATTTTAGTTAATATATTAACGTTGTTGGAGATATCAAAGTGATTATATTTTTCCCTAAACTCCTCAATTTTAGGAAGATATGGGTATGTTTTGATTTTTAGGTCAAGGTTGACAGAGAGTGAATTTCCTTTTTGCTTCTTTATTTGCTGAGATAGCTGTTCTTTTATCTGTTCATTTAACTGAGCTTCTAATTTTTTTTTTGTATTATTTATTAATTGACTATTTTCATTTTTTTTAAAAAGTTCTTTTACCAAAAAGTTTTTTATTTTATTAAAACATTTTTTTTCACCTTCATCTATATTTGTAGGTTGCTGTAGTTTTATTTCTACATTAAGATTGTAGTAATTACTTCCGTCTTTAAAGCAGAAAGCATCGAACAACCCAACCTTGGTATTAAGAATATCTTCAGCAGTTTTTGTTGTAGCACTAAGACCATCTAGAGTAGAGAGGCTAATTATCATAAGATGTAATTTTTTCATAATTTTTATAAGTTAGGCTGTGTTAAGTTTAAATTTGAAATAATTATAATAAGAATAACTTTAATGAACCCTAGAAGTTGATAAATATTGTTAGATGGTTTTTTTACACAGCGGTGTTATGTTATTTTAAAGTTAGGTCACTGTAATATATTGTTTATTAATAGGGTGAGTTAATAGTAAAAATGACTTTATTAGATATGTTGATGGAGTCAACCTACGATGAAAAATCTTCATACTGTGTCGTAACCCCATAGGGGTATAGGGTGTATGGTTAAAGCTTTCTAATATTTCTGTTTTGTTTAAAAAACTTAGTACTTTGGGGAGTTGTTTAAAAAAGCACTTTACTAAATAGTGTATTAATCCTAGCTATAATTTAGGGCTCTCCCTATTTTTTAGATAACAATGAAAATAAAACTAGTCGTTAGTCTGCTTGGCTTCTGATTCTAAGTGCTTAATAGTTCAGAACTAGGATTGTTTCCTATCTTTTAATAAAGACAGGGTTAAATAAAATTTCAAATCTAAATACTACGATTAAGTATTAATAAAATTAAGTAAGATAATCAAACCCTTTAGTGAGCTTTAAAAGAATACTTTTAGTTGCGTGTGATATGGATTTGACTATGAAAAAGTAGTGCCAAAAGAATTTACTTTGTAGTTTTGTATTAAGTTATTAGTGATATCTCATTAGAGAAGAACCCGATAATACTTAATACAACTTTTCAAAAAGTAAGTCCCAAAAAGAAAAAAATAACAACTGATATATTGCAAGCTATCTACTACAAATATAGAGAGGTCTTAATTTGTATTACTCAGTTAATACTTTATATTTCAAGAGTGTATTTTTAATTATCTTAATTTGAGCATCATTTTGAGCATCATCATCTCTCCTAATGAAGAAAGCAGCCAAAGTCCCATTTTTCATCTGCATAATCCCATTTTTAGCTGGAGTAAGATATTGAGGTTCAGGAAATTTCTCAAGAGTATTAAATAGTCCTTTTCTTGTGCCATTGCCACTATTTAAATAATAACTGTTTTCATAAAAAAGACTATTAGCACTATATCCAGTTTTTTTCTCATAAATATTTAAAAGAATACTAAGTAAATCTATCTCTATACTTCCTTTATTAACTCCCAGGGACTTATTCTCAAAAAGGAAAGTAATAATCCTAATAATAAATTCACCTTTTTTGAGAGTATCCGATAAGTCATTCTCTGAGAATAAACTAAAACTATACCTTTCTTTGAGTGTTATATTATTAGTAGCTAAATAATTTATGATAATTTTTTCAAGATTCTTAGTATCTTCATCTACACTATGAAGCAAGGTATTTATTTTCTTACCCAGTTCTACAATCATTTCTGATGAGTTAGCAAGCTCTGATTTTTTAATTAAATCTGAATAATTCTTCAAGGTTTTTTTATCTCCTTCAAATATTGAGTTGACAAGATCCTTATCATCATGAATATCATTTAATGTCGCTTTTCTATGTTTCAGAACATTAGAATCTCTTTTAGAAAGAACCTTTTCTATTTTGCTGGGATCCCATGATATTCTTTTATCAAAAGAATACATAGAAGGAAACCGACAAAAGTCTAAAGCTTCTTTAATTCTACGAAGTCTCATACTACAGTTTTTTTTATTGGAAATATCTACGACAATTAATAAATAAAAAGCTATACCAGCTAAAGATAAAACTGACAAAGCTGTAACTCCCACATATTTCATTGTGTTGCTTTCACTGCTTTCTGAGATTGTATCGTAATTTTCCTTATGTTCTTCCAATGAGGCATTAAGAGAGCTGTTTCTAAACAGCAAAAATGCAATGAATAGAACATATCTATTTCCGAAAGGTTCTTTTTTTTCTTTACGCAATAATCCAAACATTTCTCAAATTTAACCTATTTTAGGTATAACTAAGAATTTTGTGAGTGTTTCATTGCTTTTAGCAACAATTTATCTAGCCTATAAACCTCTTTTGAGTTTCTATAAAAAGATATTTTTATAGAAAAAATATCAGTATTTATAAAGTGCACAGAATCTTAAAGAGTATTTTTTAAAGAGAGTTTTTTGTACGCTTTCTATAAAAGTGATCTAAATTTAGCAATATTTCTATTTTTAAAGCTTCTTTGTTCTTAATCATAGTGTTTGGCAAAATATTTTCAATATTATTCACTGAGTTATAACTTATAGTTATTGACTCTGATAGTTGTAATTGTAGTTTTAAGTTTAATGAAAGGTTTATTTTTTGCTTTTGTAGTAGATCTATATTTAAGTACTTTATTTTTTTCTTGTTTTGCTCTAGTAGGGATATTTGTGCTTTGTCTAATTTTTTAATCTCTTGTTTGACATATTCAAGGTCTGATTTTTTAGTTGCCTCTAGCTCTTGTTTGATAAGTTCTTGTAATCTTTTTTTTAACTGATTCCCTAACTGGTTGCTGATATTTTTCTCTAATTTAGTCCACCTTTCAGCTCTAGGATAAATAAATCTGTTTTCTAAATGTATAAAAGGAGATAGCCTTATGTCGAGATCTATTTTAAGTAATAATGGGTTAGTTGGTTGTAGCTGTTGGTTTTCTACTTGCTGCTGTAGTGATTGTTTTTGTTGCTCTAACTGCTCTCTTACTTGATTTTTTAGACTTTGCTCTAAGTAATTTTTTATTATTAGCTGGTTGCATATTATTGTTTTTTTTAAACTATTAAAAAATCTTATAATATCTCTATTCTTTGTTGGTTGTAATTTTATTTGTAAATTCAAATAACGTAAGTTGTTTTTACTTTTAGTTAAATTTCTCTCACACCTTGAGCATTTATTAAGATTAATAAAATTTTTATGATTACAATATTTACATAAAATTGAGGGAGAGTTTATGATCTCTTTTACGCTATTAATATAGAGCTCTTTTGCTGGGCATAAAATATCATTAGTATTTTTTGTAGTAGCATTCAAAATATTTGTAGCACAAAGATTAATAATTGTAAAGTGTAATTTTTTCATAATTGCTGTAATTAATAGAGCCTCAAGTTAATTAGGCGCTTCTAATAAAACAAGTAAAGTTATTGTGATTAGTAAATTATCTTAAAAAAATAACATGGTGTCGCTAATAACGTTAAGCATGTGAAATATAAATCTAGAAAAGACCTATATTATCCAATACTTACGATTGTAGAGAATTCTGATATTCTCCCATCACCAAAGTAGTGGGATTCGATGTCCAGCAAGGCCTCTTTTGGTGGGAATTTATTAAGTACGTGCTTGATAGTTAGGTGCTTAGCTTTTTTATGTGCTTTGATTGACTTTCTATAAAACTAATCTCACTTTATAGATTTGCTCTGATTAATAATTGATAGAGCTTTTTTTCCCTAAGCAAAAACAATTAGAATCTTATGTAGAATTCTTATTAAAACTCTTCATCTTTTCTGTTGTTGTATATTGCAAAACCGATAATAATGTTTACTAGATCATGATTGATAATGCATTGTAATCTATCTCCCCAAAAATAAACTATTCTTACTAAATGATTATATCTTCTTGCAAAAAGTACAATCTCCTTACTTTTTATTTCTTCTTCACCCACACCCAGTATCCCTAACTGCATTATTTGTACTTTTGTAATTACTAACCCAGTAGGAAGACATTTTAAAAACTCTTTTTTGTATATCTCATTGTTAAAAAGATAAAAAGTGTCAAAAGGGTCAAATTTAGCCTCAATAAGTGATTTGATACACTCTTGGATTCTCTTTATTTTTTCTGGGTAGCCCTCTTTCTTTATTCTTGTTTTTTTAATTATTGTTTTTATTGCAATTATTAAGGATGTATTAATCTCACGCTTCCTAGATTTAGCATTATATATGCTCTCTATTAATAGCTCTACTACCTCTTTATGACCATTATTTGTTGCATGGTTAATAGCTGTAGTCCAATATTTATTATTATCACCAATATTAGCACCATTAACTATAAGTGTTCTCACTACTTCTCTGTGCCCACTTACTGCAGCCAAAATTGAAGCTGTATTACCATGAAGGCTATTTTTACTATTAAGGTTTGCTTTATTGTCTATAAGGGTTTTTAAGATGTCTATGTAGCCACTCATTGCAGCCCACATAATGCGGTGTATCCATAATTGCATTTAATATTAAGGTTAACCATTCTGGTTACGAGTATATTTAAGATGTCGTTGTGATTACTTATTGTTGCCAGCATTAAAGCTGTTCTTCCATATTTATCCCTAATCTCAAGATTAGCTCCACTCTCTATAAGAGTTTCCACTATGTTTTTGTGTCCATTGATTGTAGCACTAATTAATGGTGTATTACCATGATTGTTTTTAGCGTCAATATTTGTACCTTTTTTTATTATTTTGTGCTGACCAAGTTAAAATCTCTTTACCTAAGTAAGAAGTTGCGAAGATCCTATATTACCTTAATATTTGGAAGTACACAGAGCAACTAAGAAAAGCAGTACAGGTTTTTTTATAGACATTTTGAAAAAATTAAATATAGCAAAATATTAAGAAAAACATAGAGTTATCTGAAAAAATCAATTTTTACAAAAAATCAGAGATAAGTGTAGTGTTTTTGTGAAATGTAATTAGGTAAAATGATATCAGAGTTGAAAAAACCTACCTAGAGATGTCTATATTTATTTAATGCATATAGAGAGCCTATTGTAAATATAGCAAAGATTTATATTATCCAATACCTACGATTAATAGAACTCTAAACTATTAAATCCGTTCTTATTGGTTCGTTATTCACTACTTTTTATTCTTTTAGTTATATTTTGGACAACTAATCTTAATTTATATAATTACGATGAATAAGAAGATATAGAGGATTTTTTTTTAAAGCCAAAGCTACTATAGACTTGATTAGAATTATTACCCCATCTGTTGGTGTATATTGCAAAATTGATTATAATAGCACATAAATCACTGTTTATATTGCATTGAACCCTGTACCCCCAATAGTAAACTACTCTTCCTAAATGATTATATCTTCTTGCAAAAAGTACAATCTCCTTACTTTTTATTTCTTCTTCACTTACCCCTAGCCTTCCTAGTTGCATTATTTGGATTTTTGTCATTATTACTCCAGCAGGAATACATTTTAAAAATTCTATTTTGGCAAAATCACTATTAAAAATATAAGAAATGTCTGAAATGTCTGATTTAGACTCTATGAGAGACTTAACGCATTCTTTATTTTTCTTTACTCTTTCTATATATCCATCCCCCATAATTCTTTCTTCTTTAATTATTATTCTTATTGCAATTACTAAGGCTGTATCACCACTAATATCTCTAGCTTCAATGTTAGCATTGTTGTCTATTAATAACTCTAAAATTTCTTTGTGACCTTTTCTTGTCGCCCACATAATAGCAGTATTTCCACTATTATCCTTAGAGTTGATGTTTGCTCCGCTCTCTATTAGAACTTTGACAACGTCTTTAAATCCTTTATATGATGCACAAATAATGGCTGTATCTTCATTTTTGTTTTTAGCTTCAAGGTTAGCATTATTGCTTATTAGAACTTCAACTATATCTTTGTAGCCTTTATATGATGCACAAATAATGGCTGTATCTTCATTTTTATTTTTAGCTTCAAGATTAGCCCTATTGCTTATTAGAACTTCAACTACATCTTTGTAGCCTTGATATGATGCCCAAATAATAGCTGTATCTTCATTTTTATTTTTAGCTTCAAGGTTAGCCCTATTGTCTATTAGAACCTCGACTACACCTTTTTGTCCATTTTTTGCAGCCCACATTAAAGCTGTCATCCCATAATCATCTTTAGAATTAATGTTAGCCTTACCACCTATTAGTAGTTTGACTACATTTTTGCAACCATTTTTTGATGCCCACGATAAAGCTGCTCTTCCAAAAGAAGAATTAGCAAGACAAGAAGTAGCAAAAGTACTATTTATGCTAATAGTAGAAAAACACAGAGCGATTAAGAAAAGAGCAACGGAAGGTTTATTTTTTATAGACATTTATAATGCTTTAAGTTTTTAATAGAAATATATCTTAATAATACAAAAAAACCTTTGAGAAACATAATGTTTTTAAAAAAAATCTATTTCTTGCAAAAAATCAGAGTTGAGTATTGAGTTTTTTAAAAAACAGCTATAGAGAAAACTATAGAATTATTAAAGCACTATTTAGAGGTGTCTATATTTAGTTAGTGCATATAGAGTGTATTCTAAACACTCAGTAAGTAAGTGAGTTAACCTAAATTGTTAAATCCGTTAGGCTACCTGAGTGGCTTGGACTCACTTTTATACAGCTACTATCACTCAAAAGTGATAGAACTTTTTTTTCAAAGCCAAAACTATTAGAGTCTTGTTTAGAGTTTTTATTAGGATTTTGCTTAGAATTATTCTTATATCTGTTGGTTTATATTGAATATCCTATAATAATAGGAATTATATCATTATTAAAGCTGTATTTACATCGTTAGTTCGCTCATTAATATTAGCTCTGTTATTGATTAGTACTTTTACTACACCATTATGTCCATTTTTTGCTGCCAAAGTTAAAGCTTTATATCTAGAGCTACTGCTATAATTAAAGTCAGCTCCACTGTATATTAGTAATTTTACTATGTTTTTGCAACCAAATGTTGTAGCGACCCTCAAAGCTACTTTTCCTAAACAAGAATTTGCAAAACAAGAGCTAGCAAAGGAATCGTTTACATTAAGAGTAAGGTGTGTTTTGTGCAGCCGAATACAATTTTAAGCATTTATTCACTTACAGTCTAACAAAACTGTTTAGTTTTTTAATAAAGTAGCAATGATTGCATAATTTTATTGCCCCCTGCCAGAAAAGTGCAATTTAGGCTCTCTGTCTTTTTTACTTAGTGATGGATTTTCTTTTGATTTTTTGTCAAAGGATTGTAGATAGCACTGAGAGTAAAAAAGCATAGATTCTAGGTGCTGATAATGGTTATAAGTAAATGTCATGCGAAAGGCAGAAAGAGAAGCTCTTTAGTACAGATTTTCTGAAAAAATGATACTTTTTTCTCATCTTCATATATTTCAATTGCTTTCTTTTATTCGTTGTAGTCTTCAATGAGTGCTTGAAAAATTGCAGCACTTTTAGATTATTTTAGATGAATAAGAAAGCTAAATAATGAGCAACAAGCAAATGAAATTACAAAAAGGGGCTGAAAGCAGAATTACGCGTTTAGACGCTAATTATAGAATGGGCGAAATGTTGTGCTTTGCGGTGTGTTCTAGAAAAAATGTTAACGATTCTATAGGTTTTCGCTATTTACCCCAGCAGTTTTGTACAACCAAGAAGCAAGTTTAGGTATTTAGTAAAAAAGGTATTTTTGTCTGGCATTTTTTCTTGAATTTTTATGTTGCTTTGGTTTATTATAAATCACTACTTTGCTATGTTGCTGGTTTAATGTGATTATAAGTAGCTCTCTACGAGAAGCAGCGACTGGTGTAGCTAATAAGTTCGGACACTATATTATTGTGTGCAAAGAGAGATAAAACTTCACTTGTTCTAATGGCGTTTTCCTCAAAAGAAATTATTTATTTATTTTTTATTTCATCCTCACTTACACCTAGTATGCTTAACTGCATTATTTGGGCTTTTGTCATTACGACTCCAGCAGGAAGACATTTTAAAAAATTTATTTTGGATATTCCATTATCAATAAGGTGCAAGATGTCTGATTGTGTCTCGATAAGTGATTTAATGCACTCTTTATTTATACTTACTCTTTCTTCATATACATCTTCCATAGTTTTTTTTCTTCAAGTATTCTTTTTATTGCAACTACCAAGCCTATATTAATATCACGATTTTTAGCTTTAGAGTTAGGTATGTTGTCTATTAATAACTCTACAACATCTTTGCTACCCTCTTTGGCTACCCAAATAATAGCTGTTCATATTTATCTTTAGCCTCAATATTCGCCCTACAACCTATTATGGTCTTTAATACGTTTTTGTATCTATTTTTTGATGCCCACGTTAAAGTTGCTCTTCCAAAAGAAGAATTAGCAATCAAAGAAGTTGCAAAAATACTGTTTGTACTGAGAGTATAAGAAAATAGTAATGGGTTTTTTGTTTTTTACAAATATTTCAAAAGCTTAAAGGTGTATGATTTTCAAATATAAGAAAATTCTCAAAAAAATACAGAAACCCCCGAGGAAATTTTTGTTTTTGTAAAGTATTGGAATGGAGTTAGGTGTTTTTGTGAAATGGCAGTAGAAAATGATATCAGCATTGAAGACCCTATTAGTTTAGGTATACTGCAAATAAAGTACACATTTAATGCATATAGAGTTCATACTAAACACCCATGATTAATGAGTTATTAGAAATCTAGTTACAATTTATATTATCCGATTCTTTCCTTTTAGATAGAAATGTAAATTGTTAAAGGTGTGCTTTACTCCTTAATAGGATTGGGATTACTTTTTATACAACTATTATGTTTAAATCGCTGTTCAGTTGTGTGTATTTTTTGACCATTCTCTGTGAATAAAATAATGTCTTCTATATCAGAAGTGTTTATATCGGTTATTTTTTGTCATATATTTATGAGGGTAAGGATCTTTTCTATGTAATTGATACTTTATTTCAATTGCTTTTTCTATCTGTTATTCCAATATATTAAATGTATTAGGAATTTTTAGTGAGTTCGTACACTCAAAACAAGCTTCCCATGCTTTAATGATCTCTATATCAAAGAAATAGAAGATTTTTTATTAAAGTTGTGTCTGCCTGGGAATAGCAATATCTATTTTATAGCTATATAATTTATGAAAAAATTAATCAGTTTATTAATATTAAGTCTTATCAATATAACTTCCGCTCTATCATTAGGTAGTTCTAATGATAATAATGAGCCTGATTTACAAAATCATAATTTTTGTGAACAAAACTCAGACTGGAGTAATAAAACGGTAGTTAGTACTACAGTAGGTATTGGAGCTATTATTGCGGCATTTTGCTTTTTATCAAGTAGAGAAAATAGCCCTGGAGCTATAAGGAATGATAAACCACAAGAGGTAGCTTTAGAAATTAAAAATAATATTACTACCAACTCTAATTCAAAAAATAGTGGTTCAAAAACTCTAGGTGTAAGCTCAGAAATAAGCAGTGCTGCTTATGAAGTTCTTGATTATGATAGTAGAGAGTGGAGGCCTACAAGTGATGAATTTAATTTCTTTTTAAATGGTGAAAACATCAAATATTTAAGCGAAAATGTATATAATCAAATAAATTACGTTGGATCAATTGAGAATAATAAAAATGAAAAGGGTTCTTATTATATTAATAAATATGATGCTGTACAAATAAAAAATGGAGAGAGTGGCTATTTTGAAAAAGGTGGGGATAGTAAGTATTGTGCATTACACCGAATTGTAGATTATAATGGAATATCTTGGAGATACTCCAGGCGTCGATCTTTAAAAGTTTATAACAAAGATGCAATTTATAAATTAGAAGATGCGTATAAAAAAAAATTAAAAAAAGTTTCTTATAAACTACCTAATGGATTTTACAAAAATCAAAATCAAAATCAAAATTTTGGAATAGCTGAATTTACAGCCTTCTTTGATTGTCTATATTTAAGTAGGGATGTTAATTATGGAAATATGTATGAAATACTTGTAGTACGGAAAAAAAAATAGATATCACTTGGGCTATTTGAGATTTTTATTTAAATTTCACTATATTTTAAAAGTGCGAATAAATGTTAATAGATATACAGGGTTAATTCTTACATTCTTCTTACTAATAAATCACTCATCTAGTGTTACCTTACCAGTAAGTATAAGCTTTAAAGAAGATTTTTTAGAGAATGGAGCTAAAACCCAACGTAAGATAAGCTATAATATCACTCATAATCTGCCCATTATTATTAAGCGTTCTTATCTCAGCACAAATCAAAGTGATGTAATTACACTTGAAAAAATAAAAAAAGATGATATAAAAGAGTTTAGAGAGCTTACACTCAACAGTAGGGAACAAATTAGGTTATTTATGGGTTATTACAAAGAAAATAAAGAATGGATGTATAATAGAAAAAACCCATCTAAAGGCTCAGTAGGAATATTTTTTCAAGCCTCTAAAGATTCTAATAAAACACTTATAGGAGAAATTAAAATTTTTAGTATTGCCAATTATCCTAAAATAAAGTACCTAAGTTATTGGAAGGGTGACCCTAAATACCTGAGCATAATGATTAGTGAGTACAGAAATGTATACATGAGTACACCTATTAGGGCATATATTGATTGGTACTTATATCACAAACGCACAAATAATGGAGCACCTATAGAAAATATTAGGTTCGTTATTACTAATAGTAATAAGGCGAGTGTAAAAATAGCCAAAAGGCTTAATTTAAAAGAAATTAGTGCAGATAGTGACTCTTCTATTAGGGAAGTTATGGTAGATAACGAAAAAGAGAGATGTTATAACATCTCTGTATGTGATTGGGTAAAAAATTTTTGGCTTCCTGAGAAAATCAATAAAAATGCAGAAAGTAACAATAAAGCATATTTATGCTCTACTATAATAAAATTAGCAATAGGGACTTTATGTTTTTTACCTGTTTTATTCATGTTGATATTAATCAATGATAATGAGTTGGATAGCTTAGAGGAAGAAGGGATAGAAGAGGAAGAAGATTTTATATAAAGCAAAAAACTTTAACACTTTAATTTTGTTACTGCTAGGTGATTGTGTTTGCTGGCTTTGATTTCAGCTAGAAAAAGAGGTTCTTTTTTGTGGCTGAAACCTACTGCGGCTTTTTGTTATAGCTATAATTTATGTAGCTCCTTCGATTAAACATACTTAGGTACAAGCATAATCGCACTATTATATTATAATATAGCGTTACAATTAATCAATATTTAGAAAAAATAGATAAATATATGATATGATTTATGCTGTTTTTTGAAAGATTGTCAAAAAACTAATTTACCTTTGATGAAATTTTTATACTCAATTATAAATACAGACAAATTATGACTCCCACGATAATTCTAGCAACATTTCTTACAGCCACTCTAGCACTTGGGCTTTGGGCAGGAAGAGGAGTAAAAACAATGGAAGATTACGCTTTGGCAAATCGTTCAATGGGTACTGGGGTTCTTACAATGACTCTTCTTGCAACCTTTATTGCTGCTGGGAATTTAAACTTTATTTTTCGTGTTTTTGATAGGGGAATATGCCATGGTATTTTATATCCACTTTCATTTATTGTAGGATTTATACTTGTAGGAGTTTTTATAGTTCCTAATATGGTTTATTTTAGGGATTGTCTTACAACAGGAGATATTGTGAATAAGCTTTATGGGAGAGGCGCACGTATTCTTAGTGGAGTTATATCTGTTTTTGTATCTATTTTGATTGTCTCTTCTCAATTAAAATCAATTGGAGAGATTGTAGGATTTATGTTCAAAGGCGTATCTGTTGAGTATATTATTTTATTTACTGGACTTGTTATAGTTGTATATACCTCAGTAAGTGGAATGCGTGGAGTTGCCTACACGGATGTATTACAATTTGTGTTTATGGTTGCTATGTTATTTATTTTAACTGGTGCTTTACTCCAAAAAATAGGTGGATTAAAAGAATTAATACAAAAACTTCCAGAGGGGAAAAAAAGATTTTGGGATGACCCCTCTTTGATCAGAGAGCTTAAAGGGCGGTTATTTTGGGCAACTATTCCAACCTTCATTCTTACTCCTCCAATCATACAGAGAATGTTAATGGTTCAAAACAAAATACAGGTTAAATATATGTTTTTTTCAAGCTCTATTATTTACTCAATTGTTGCAATAATGCTATTAATTTTAGGCTTAGGTGCCATTGTTTATTATAACGATATAAGTCCAAACTTCATTATATCAAATAAAAGCACATGTAATATGGCAGGATATTTGGGTAATGAACTTTTTAAAGAAAGCAATATATTAAAAATATTTATCTCGGTGGGAATGATTTTTATTCTCTCATCAACAGTTGATTCTTTTCTACATACAGCAGGGATCTCATTAATTCATGATGTAGTTCATCCAATTTGTGAAAAAAAAAATATAGTAATTAATGAAGTTATATGGGCAAGAATTTCTACATTTGTTATTGGGGTAGTAGCTGTTATTTCATCTTTTGAAGGTATTGGATCAATAAGTTCTTCGGTCGGGATTGGTTGTTATCATGCAGTGTTTATATTGAACTTAATTCTTTTTCCTCTAATTGTTGGAATAATGGGATTAAAAACAGATAAAAAATCTTTCTTGGCTTTTGTCTCAAGCTACGCTGCAACAGTGATAATAACTAAGGGATTTCTTTCTCTTGATCAATATACTCCATTTTATATCTCTATGACTGTTGGGGTTGTTTGTTTTTTCGCCTCTCATCTCTATCAAAATAAGGGTTTTGTAATGGTAGATAGAAGTAGGGGAGATTGGAGAAAAAAGCCATGGGTACCAACTTGGAGTGGCTTTACCTCTAAGCTAATCTCATCAATTCCCACGCTAGGTAAATTGCGTGAAGGTTCTCATGGACTAGTCTCTGAATATGGTAGTGAGCCTCTTTTGTTTAGCCTTGCTTTTGTTGTCACTTCACCAATAATTTTGCTAACCATTCCTCATACAATGGAAACTCTCCCCTTAATTGCACTAGTATATGGGGTGTCTATATTTTTGTGCAGCGGTCTAATGATTGAGTCTATCTGGGCTTCTTACTTGAAGCCTTATTTTGATCTATACTGGTTTATAACTTTGCTGTTTTGTTTGCCTTTTTCTACCACTCTTCTTTTTTTCTCTGCTTCTAATCAACCTACAGTTTCTATCGCTGTACTTATTGCGTTTTTCCTATTTATGCTGTTAGTGGACTGGAAAAGATTTGTTCACCTCTCATTGATTGGGGTTGGTAGTGCAACATTAATTTACCGCTATGTTAGTGGGGAGTTTTTTCCCTCCCTAGAGTTTGAAGTACAGTGGCAAATGGGGATTACTCTCTTCACTCTGCTGATTCTTGGAATTATGTTTACAGCCAAAAGAGAAATCTATAACAACAGACGTCTAAGACAAACTCAGCTACTTGGAAGTAGCATTGCTCACGAAACTAGAAACTACCTAGGAAATGCAATTAATATTGGAGAAGATTTGAAAAATTCAATAGAGCAAAATAATATAAGACCTATGAA
>PJEL010001242.1_pt1 | contig 26748 bp, 22 predicted proteins | sample 1853271 | NCBI WGS metagenome assembly PJEL01 (sample SAMN08108733, study PRJNA415343) | Invertebrate metagenome, whole genome shotgun sequencing project. | host: Globobulimina | place: Sweden: Gullmar Fjord | collected 2015-08
GATAAAAAACTAGAATCACAAAGCTAGCTTTGTGATTCTAGTTTTTCATAGGAGTTGTCATTAACTGCGTTCATCGCCAACTAATGAAAAATCCCCCTCACCCCCGCCCTCACCTTGCGAGGACTCCCCCTCTCCCAATTTGGGAGAGGGGGTTGGGGGGTGAGGGCTATTTACATAGGAGCAAATGATGCCCCCACTTAGCAGCGCCTCCCGACAAGCGACAGATGAGTACATTATTCAAAGCAAACCAGCCCCCCCCCCTGGCCCTGGAAATGTCGGGCGTTGGGTTTTGGCCGCTACCATCATCGGCTCCAGTATGGCCTTTATTGATGGTACGGTGGTTAATGTTGCTTTACCCTCCCTCCAGGAGGAGTTGAACGCCACTGTCTCGCAGGTGCAATGGGTGGTTGAGGCTTACGCTCTGTTTTTGTCAGCCTTGCTATTAGTCGGGGGGTCATTGGGGGACCATTTTGGCCGGCGGCGAGTCTTTGCCCTGGGGGTCATGCTTTTTGCTGTAGCTTCAATGGGCTGCGGTCTGGCCGGGACAAGCAGCCAACTGATTATTGCCCGGGGCATACAAGGCATTGGAGGCGCTTTGTTGGTACCTGGTAGCCTGGCGATTATTGGGGCTTATTTTAGTGATGAGGAGCGCGGACGGGCGATTGGCACCTGGTCGGGATTTTCGGCCATCACCACCGCCCTCGGTCCAGTGTTGGGTGGCTGGCTGATTGAAAATGCGTCCTGGCGCTGGGTCTTTTTTATCAATGTGCCGCTGGCCGTGATTGTGTTGCTCATTTCATTCTGGCGTGTGCCTGAAAGTCGCAATAATGAAACCTCGCCTGCTTTGGATTGGTGGGGGGCTATTTTGGTGACCATTGCTTTGGGGGGCATTGTTTTTGGTTTTATCGAATCGGCCAACCTGGGGCTGAGTCATCCCGGGGTGGTGTTTTCTTTTGTTAGCGGTGTTTTGGCGTTGCTAGGGTTTGGAGTGGTTGAAGCCCGCAGCCCAAACCCGATGCTGCCTTTGAGTTTGTTCCGCTCACGGACCTTTAGCGGGGCTAATCTAATGACTCTGCTGTTATATGCGGCTCTGGGTGGCACCTTATTCTTTTTACCCTTCAATTTGATTCAGGTGCAGGGGTATTCGGCCACGGCTGCCGGGGCTGCCTTTTTACCCGCAATTTTAATCCTCTTTTTCCTATCGCGCTGGTCTGGCGGTCTGGTTGACCGTTATGGGGCTAAATTGCCTCTGGTGATTGGCCCTACAATTGTGTCGTTAGGATATATGGCTTTTACTTGGCCGGGTATTGGGGGCAGCTATTGGACCACCTACTTTCCAGCGGTGCTTTTATTGGGGACGGGCATGGCGATTAGTGTCGCCCCTTTAACAACGGCGGTCATGGGTGCAGTCGATACCCGTCACGCCGGATTAGCCTCCGGCGTGAATAATGCCATCTCGCGGACTGCGGGGCTGTTAGCTATTGCAGTCTTGGGGCTTTTTGTATTGGCGGCTTTTAATACTGGGTTGGATAATCACATCGCCACCCTTGACTTATCACCACAGGTAATCCAACAGCTTGATGCCGAACGTATCAAGCTAGGCGCAGCCGAAGTTCCCCCCAACGTGGATGAGGCAACCCGCCTGGCCTTAGAACAAGCCATTGCTGAGTCCTTTATGCAGGGATTTCGTTTAGCAATGTGGATTGGGGTGGGCTTATCGCTGGCGAGTGCGTTGGTGGCTGGATTGTTGGTTGAGGGTAAGAAGTCGGTTGATGAGTCGACATCGTAACCATTGAGCCCGCAAGCCAAATAGAACGCAGATAACGCAGATAACGCTGATTTTTACTGATTTTTTTATTATAGGATATATCCACCATCCTTGAACAAACGCCCCCCACTTACACCATCGGCCATCTTACTCCCCACCCCCGACCACCAAACCAAGCGACTACCAGACTAGGGTGTTAAATCTGATGATAAAATCAGGTCGGTTTTTCCCGCAACATTGATATGTCATTCTGAGAGAAGTATGAACGAAGAATCCCTGACAACTGGCCATAAATAGAACGGTATAGGGCGGCAACAGTAAGGCCATATCCTGGATTTACCATTCACCATGCCGGGGTAAAGTAACATCATAGGGATTCTTCACTCGTTCCTCATTCAGAATGACATAGAGAACATGATGAAGAAATGACACGTTTTAGGCCGGACTTTTTTCTGGAAATCTGGCCCAAATTTAACACCCTACTACCAGACCACCAGACTACCAGACTAAACGACTAAACGACTACGAACTACATCTCCAAAGTGCTTGCAAGTAGTTTGGCACAAATACAAAATAACTCTATAATGAAGTATCCTCTCCAAAGGTGTAACCAATGGCTCTACCCGAAGATACAATTTTAGAAAACCGTTACCGGATTGACCGTTTACTCGGCCAGGGTGGAATGGGAGCTATCTATCGCGGTTTCGATATCCGCCTCAAACGACAAGTAGCCATCAAAGAAAATTTCTTTCAAACCCCACAAGCTATCCAGCAGTTTGAACGCGAAGCCCTGATGTTGGCTAACCTAACCCACCCCAACTTGCCCCGCGTGGGAGACCATTTTAGTTATGAAGGCCAGCAATATCTGGTCATGGATTTCATTGGCGGTCAAGATTTGTGGGAGACGATCAAATTGCAAGACCATCCCTTGAACGAGAGCCAGGCCCTTGATTATATCATTCAGGTGTGCGGAGCAGTGCAATATCTTCACACCCGCAAACCGCCCATTATCCATCGGGACATCAAACCCCAAAACATCAAAATTACGCCCGAAGGTCAAGCTGTGCTGGTTGACTTTGGCATTGCCAAAATGGCCGAAGGAGGGCAACGGACCAGCACCGGCGCTCGTGGGGTGACGCCTGGCTTTTCACCCCTGGAGCAATACGCAGGCAGTGGCACCAGCCCGGTATCAGATGTCTACTCCTTGGGGGCGACCCTGTATGCCCTGCTCACCGGCCAAAAGCCACCGGACAGCGCCAGCCGCATGATTAATCAGGTCGAGTTTGTGCCACCAGCCAAACTGAATGTCAATTTGAGCGAGCGAGTATCGCTCGCTATTGAACATGCTATGCAGCCACAACCTGTAGATCGGCCCCCATCAGTAGCGGTCTGGCAACAGGAATTGGAGGCTATCCAAGCAACAGCCACAACGCCATTCGCTGAAACCCTCACCCTAATGACTCCCATCGAAAAAGCTGATATTCCGACCACGCCTCCCCCACCCATACTCACTGCACCAGCCACGAGCCAACCTGCCAAAAGCAGCCCACTCTGGCTCTTGATAGGGGGGGCAATTGCAATTGTGATTGTAATTATCGTCCTTATCGGGGCTATTACCTTCTTCGTTCTGAGTAACAAAGGAGATGATATCGGTCCAGGAGTCGCTGCCGCATCGACACCAACCGAAGAACCGACCCCCACCGCCACCCTTGACACCGAGACCACCATCGCCGCAGCCATAGAGGCCACTAAATTAGCAGAACCAAGCGCTACCCCCCTCCCGGAGCCAAGCGCTACCCCTCTTCCTGAGCCAAGCGAAATCCCAACAACCCCAACACCTTTACCTCAAACCATCGTTGCAGATGATGGAGCTACAATGATCCTGATCCCCGCCGGCCCCTTTGAGATGGGCAGTGAGAGTGGCGATAGTGATGAGCAACCCGTACATACGGTCACCTTGACTGATTTCTACATTGACAAATTTGAAGTAACCAATGCCCAGCTTGCCCAATGTGTCGCTGACGGTGGCTGTCAGGCGATTAATACAACCTCTTACCGGAAGAATGCTTCTTCTACTCGTGATTATTACTATGGCAATCCGCAATATGATGACTATCCAGCTATTTACGTGAGTTATAGGGGGCCGCGTAGTCTTTCTATCGCACAGGAATATTGTAAATGGCGTGGAGATCAACTTCCTACCGAAGCCCAATGGGAAAAAGCAGCCCGAGGAACAGATGGTCGCACTTATCCTTGGGGGGAGCAAATCCCTAATGATCCATTATTGAATTTCAATGAGCATGAGGGGGACACGATGCCAGTTGGCAGTTACCCTGATGGCGTAAGTCCGTATGGAGTACACGATATGGCCGGGAACGTTGCGGAATATGTCAGGGATGGGTATGAGCTTCGGTACTACAGTAGCTCACCATCTACAAATCCCTATAAGACATACACAAGTGAGACCTTAACAGTTCTTCGTGGTGGGAGCTGGAAATCCTCTCAACATGAGGTCCGAACAACAGAGCGTTCGGCTAATACTGGCGTTGTAACCGATTTTGTTGGCTTCCGTTGTGTTCACTTACCTTTAAAGGATCAAGAAGACGGTTGAGCTTAATTATCTGTTAGGCCCCAATCTCCCTATCTCCCCTGCTCCCTTTGCCCCTCACTTGTCACCAATTTGTCATCATTTTGTCACAAATCTTCTTTACCTATTACCCAATTTTTGCTACAATTATAAGGATGAATAAAAAAACCTTTACCCGGAGGTGTTTATGGCTGCCAAAATTCTAATTGTGGACGATGAACCGCCCATTATAGATGTCCTTTCCTACAATCTAAAACGGGCTAACTACGAGGTGCTTATCGCCCGGGATGGTGAACAAGCTCTAACCCTGGCCAGACAAGAACAGCCTGATCTCATTATCCTTGACCTGATGCTGCCCCGGTTGAATGGGTTGGAAGTCTGTCGCATCTTGCGCCGTGAGCGTGATGTCCCTATTATTATGCTAACCGCCCATGATGCTGAAGTAGATCGGGTTGTAGGTTTGGAACTGGGGGCTGATGATTATGTGGTCAAACCTTTTAGCGTGCGTGAATTGTTAGCCCGAGTTAGAAACGTGCTGCGTCGAGTCATCCCACAGCCGACAGAAACAGGGCCGGATGCGATCTACGTAGACACCCTAATGATAGACCCAGCTCGTTACGAAGCTCGTCTGGGAATAGTCACCCTGGAACTGACCACCCTGGAGTTTGAGTTATTACACACTCTGGCTCGACATGCTGGCCGGGTGTTGAGCCGCGAGCAACTCCTGGAGCAAGTATGGGGTTACGATTACCACGGCGACTTGCGAACCGTAGATGCTGTGGTCAAACGTTTACGCACCAAGCTACGACAGGCCGCTCCCCAAAGTGAGATTATTATCTCTGTCCGCGGTATCGGCTACAAAATGTCGGAAAACATTGAACGTTAAGAATATTTTTGTAATCATTCACCCCCATAAAAAGAATCAGCGAGAATCTGCGTCATCAGCGTTATCTGCGTTCTATTTGGGGTGGGGGCTGAACGATTACACATTTTTTATTGTTTTATTATTTAGTATAATTATGTCAGGAGTCGCCAAGCTATGTTATCCAGTATCCGCATCCGATTGACTTTGAGTTATTTGATTGTAATAATTTTGGCTATGGGTCTATCCGGGCTGTTGTTGTTATCCTCTCTGGAACGTTTCTTTCGACAAGCTGTAGAAGATAATCTTATCACCCAGGCCCAAATTACGGCTCAGGCCCTCATCCCCGGAGCGATAATTCAAGCTCCCCAGGGAGAAGAGAATGTAGCGAGAGACAGGCTGGCCCCGGTCTACAATATCATCCAGCAACAACAATTACCTGATCGCTCCAATCTCTCCCTCCAAACCGAAAACGTGCTTCTGCCCACCGAAGACATCTCGCCCAGCAATATGGATTTGAGCTACTTGACCGCTGCCTCACTTCAATTCAGCACTCAATTGGAAACCCGTATCCGCATTTTGGATGCTCAAGGGATGGTGTTGCTAGACTCGCAGCAAGAGGAGCAAGGGCTAAATTTGGGGAGCGATGCCTTGATTGAGCAAGCCTTGGGGGGACAATATGCCAGCCAAACCGAGCAATCCGGCTCGGAAGCTACTATGTATTTGGCCCTGCCAACTATACTCGATAACCAACTGGTGGGGGTAATCTACCTCAGCCAACCTCTGGATGATGTAACAATCGTATTACGCAACTTGCGTACTCGCTGGTTGTTGTCAACCGCCATTGCCCTACTTCTATCGGGTGTTGTTGGTTTGTTGCTGTCGGGGGCCATCACCGGTCCCTTGCGCCGTTTAACAAGCGCTGCCGGAGCCGTAGCTCAAGGAAATTTTGACCAGCAGGTGCCGGTTCGCTCCCAAGATGAAATTGGGCGCTTAAGCCGGGCCTTTAACCAGATGACCACCCGTTTGCAAGCTGCCCGCCAGATGCAAATTGATTTTGTGGCTAATGTATCCCATGACCTGCGTACGCCCTTAACCAGCATCAAAGGTATGATCGAAACGCTACGCGCTGGGGCTGTGGATGATCTTGAAGTCCGCGACCATTTTTTGGAAACAATCGAACGCGAAACGGATCGTCTTACCCGGCTGGTCAACGACCTGCTGCTTCTATCACAGGCCGACTCCCAGGCCCTAAACCTGCGCTGCCAGTCGGAAGATCTCACCGAACTTGTGCAAGCTACCGTAAACCGGCTGGCTACCCAGGCCAGGCTGCAAGAGGTGACGTTTAAGGTCGAAACGAGCCAGGACACACCCCTGGCCTGGATAGATTCCGACCGCATTGAGCAGGTTTTGGTCAACTTGTTGGATAATGCACTCAAATACTCCCGCCCTGGTGGCACAGTAACGGTCACTGTAGCCGGTGGGCCAAAGCAGTCAGTGCAGGTGCAAATACGCGACGAGGGCATCGGCATTCCGGCGGAAGACCTGGCTCGTATTGGTCAGCGTTTCTACCGGGCCGATAAAGCCCGCTCTCGCGCCGAGGGTGGCAGCGGACTGGGGTTAGCCATCGCCCAAACTTTAATTGCAGCACACAATAGTGCAGTACACAATAGTGCAGCACACAATAGTGCAGCACACAACAGTGCAGCACATACCAGTGCAGCTCACAACAGTCAATTTCAATTAGAAAGTAAAGAAGGGCAGGGGACAGTGGTCACTTTTACCTTGCCTACTCCGTAAGGTTTTTCCGGCTGGATGAATTTGCAGCCAACTCAAACAAACGGCTGGAATCAGGCAATAAGGGAGTTCTAGAAAAATAATGCTCCCAAAACTATAAGGACACCTTAAATTTTTGAGATAGATACCCCTCATAAGGAACTCCAGCAGTGGTGTTTTGTTTTACAAAAAACAGCAAAAGGCATTTTTTAGGCTATTTGGGCTAGAGAAATCTTAGTAAATTGGCAGTTTTGGGAGGTTTTAAAAATTGGAAAAGCCTAACCCAGGCTGGGTGGGTGAAAAACCCCCCACTAAAGTTAGGGGGCTTCTGATTTAGTACCTTAAATCAGCTCAAATGGGGTTTTTCCTAGATTTGATATCTCAAATCAGAAAAGCCGGATTGAGCTTATGATAAAGCTAAGATTCTGGCCCCTCAGCCTTTAGCTGAGAATTCATCCCCAAGCCTAACGTATTATTAGGCACTAAAGCACAAAGCTTTGTAGTGTAAAGCAGCTTTCCCGGCTTTTCTAGTAATGCGATCCCCGTCTCTCTCTTTTCAGATTGATATGGTATAATATGAGGCGGAATAGCGGTAGTTACTTTGTTCTACGTTCAAGAGAGAAAATCTGTCAGGGAACATTAATGAAACAGTGGCCCAAATTTATCTGGCTCCTCATTCTACTGGTTAGTCTATCTGCCTGCGCCCAAACCCAACAGTCAGCTAAAAGGCATCCACAGGCCGTAGATGGCATCCTTGACCTGCGGCAGTGGAATTTTGAGCAAGACGGCGTCGCCACCCTCAACGGCAAGTGGGAGTTCTATTGGGAACAATTGCTTACCGACGCTGACTTTGCCGCCGTCGCGCCCCCACTGACCGGCTTCATCACCGTGCCGAGTTCGTGGCGGGGGTATCAAGCCAATGGTCAACCCCTCCCTGGAGATGGTAACCAACCCCTCCCTGGGGAGGGTAGCCAACCCCTCCCTGGGGATGGTAGCCAACCCCTCCCTGGGGATGGGTACGCCACCTATCGCCTGCAACTGCTGCTCCCCCCCTCGTCCGAATCCTGGGCGGTACTGGTCCCCCACCGGCTCTTATCGGCCCACAAGCTGGAGATTAACGGTGTTCAGGTGGGTCAGTCTGGGGTTGTTGGCCCCAACGCGGCCTCAATGACACCTCAACATATATCCTATCTGGCCACCTTTGCCGCTCCGGAGCGCTTGGATATTGTTGTCCAGGTTTCAAATTTTTACGTTTATCAGGGCGGTATTTTGCAAACGATTGAATTTGGTCCGCAAAGCCAAATCTATCAGCTTGCAGAGCGCAAGTTAGGCCTGGATTTACTCCTGTTTGGAGCCATCTTCCTGATGGGGTTGTATCATCTGGGGCTGTTTAGCCTGAGACACCGGGATAAATCCCCCCTTTATTTTGGGCTGCTCTGTTTGTTAATTGCCGTCAGAATTCTAATCGCCAACCAATTCCAATTTGTAAGCCAATTTGTAACTCTGGGTTGGGACGCCTCTGTCCGGCCCATCTTTTTGTGCGGCTATCTGGGTTTGACCTTTTTTTTGCACTACACCTACACTCTCTTTCCCCGCTATTTTTCAAAAAGAACGATCTGGCTAATTCAAGGAATTAATCTGGTTTTTGTGGCCCTGGTCGCTCTGACTCCGGCCAAACTCTATACAGCCACCCTCATCCCCTTCTCGATTTTTGCGACGCTGGCCAGTTTCTATGTTCTGGTGATGATTATCTGGGCGACCAGAGAGCGGACCGCAGGCGCGTTTATCTTTCTGTTTGGGATGATGGCCTTGTTGTCTACCGCTACCAACGATCTTCTCGATATGAATTTAATTATTCACACGGGCCAATACCTTGCCCTCGGCCTGCTAACCCTGATCTTTTCTCAAGCATATCTCCTGTCGGCCCGCTTCTCTAACGCCTTCACCCAAACCGAAGTGCTGTCTGGTGAACTTCAGCGCAAGAATTTATCCTTGCAACAAACGCAGGATGAATTGCGCCAGAGCGAGGTCAAGTATCGCACTCTCTTTGAAGATTCGAGAGATGTAATCTTTATCATGGCCCTTGATGGCCGGGTTGAGGCGATCAACCCAGCCTGCTTTGATCTGCTAGGCTACACCAGAGATGCGGCTATGACCATGAACGCCCTTGACTTTTACGCCAATCCCGATAACAGCCAACATTTTGAGGCCGCCATTGCTGAAACCGGCTCAGTTACAGATTTTGCTTTGACAATGCGGCACAAAGCAGGTCATCAACTTGAATGTCAGCTTACGGCCACCTTGTGGCACGATGAGACAGGCCAGATCATCGGCTATCAAGGTATTATCCACGATATGACCACCTACAAAGAGGTCGAAGCTCAACGGCAACGGGCGCGGGCCTTGCAGGAGTTGAACCAAAACCTGGAACAACGGGTTGAAGCCAAAACCGACGCCTTGACCGAAGCCAACACAGCCTTACAGGCTGAAATTGAACAACGTCAAAGCCATCAGCAGGAAAAAGACCGCTTGTTAGCCTTAGCCCAACAGCAAGGCGATCATTTACGGGCCATGAGCAATTGGCTGGTGGAGATGGAACAAAATCAAAGCCGAGACCTGTCAAGCGGGCCGGATGGAGAAATTGAGCAAAAAATGACCCTCGTCCGCCAAAATCTGAGCGTTTTGCAAAGTACCGCTATCCTTGAGCAAGACCCCAGCCTGATTACCTACGTGGCCGATACCATCCGCCTGCTGGCCGAGATGGAGGTCTACATTGAGCAGGTGAACACCACGCTGGCCGAGTCAACAACCGAAGCTGATCCCCTGGCCGAAAATCCCTTACTACAACTTTCAACCCGCGAGCGACAGGTGCTTATGCTCACAGCCGAAGGCAAAACCAACCCCGAAATTGCCAATAGTCTAACCGTTAGTCTTAACACCGTTCATACCTATCTCAGACGCATCCGGCAAAAGCTGGATATTCACGATATACCCGGCCTGATTGAATTTGCCCAGAACAATAACTTGCTTGAGTAGGTAAAAACCCCCCCAGCCCCCCTGTCTGCGACGCTATTATACTCATCGGAAATCATAAGGGTGCATTTCACTATCTAATAATCGGCAACCACTATTCACTATTTGACTTTCACTGCCCACTTGCCCACTTGCCCATTTGCATACTTGCCCACTTGCCCACTTGCATACTTGCCCACTTGCATACTTGCCCACTTGCACACTCGTTACAAAAACTCGTGACAAAATTGTCCACTTGTCGTGACAGACAAACCCACCCCTCTTGTGGTATCATCAGGTTAAATTTACCATTTAGGCTTTTCCGGTTTTTAAATGCTCCCAAAACTACAAGATTTAAAATCTTATCTAGTCCAAATAACCTAAAAAAGCCTTATGCAGTGAACTCCACTGCCGCATTCCCGTAACCACTGTGATAGTTTAAATTATATGATTGGTTACTTAGATTTTGGGAGCATTATTTTTTCGGGAATGCCTTAACCCCAAGGAGGTTCTATTAATGTCTGTCAAAGCAATGGATCAAGTCTTTAGTCGCTGGTTTTTGGATGGCGAGTTTCGCGCCCAATTGAATGAAAACTTGGAATTGGCCCTGGACGGCTACGATCTAACCGAAATCGAGCGGGTGAAGCTCTCGATGTTGAGCCGAAAAAATCGCCGCCGGGCCAAAGCCAAAAAGAACGCAGTAAACGCTATCCCCCCCAAATTGGTCACTGTCTCTTCTGCAAGTTACACCCGGCCCACCGACACCTGGACTAATTTCAATCTTAACTAATGCCAAATTGGTTCAATCTCCAAGATTGAACCAATTTAATCTCAATCTAATCCTTAGGTAAAAAATATCATTCAAATTAGGAGGAATAATGTTAACTAAAGTTGATAAACAGGCTATCAGGTTTAATCAGGCTACTGGAATGGTGCTGATTATCATTGGTCTTGTTATAAACCAACCCTGGCTAGTCTTGCTAACCTGTGTGAGTATCGCTGTGGGTTTAGTTTGGCCAGAGTTAAACCCCTTTCGGATACTCTATCGCCAGGTTTTTCTAAAAACGGGTTTGTTAAAGCCGCTCATTGAAGATGATAACCCAAGTGCCCATCGCTTTGCCGCCCTTCTGGCCGCAATCGTGCTGGCCGTTAGCAGCCTGTTTTTGTTATGGCTCAATATGATCACGCTGGGCTGGGTGTTTGCCATTTTTGTGGCCATTCTTATGGCCCTGAGTGTGTTTGCCAACTTCTGAATGGGTTGTTTTATGTACTACCAGTTAGGTAGATTTGGAATCATTAAGTAACGCAAGTTGCCATCTTAGCAGTAATTAGTAATTGCTAATTGGGCCAAATATAAATGAAGTTTCACTACCGGACACTTTTTTCACGATAAAGAAAAATAGTGCCCAAATGACCTGATCGATGCCGGATCAATGGATTTTTACAAATACTAAACCTAAAACCATAAAAAAAATCCGTGCCAATCCGTGCAATCCGTGCAATCCGTGCGATCCGTGTTCTATCTTTAGGGTCTAATATAAACGTTATGGCTGTTTATAAAAAGTGTCTGGTAGCAAAAATGAAGTAAGGAGAATTAGATGCCGAAAATGAGCGAACTTGCTACAAAGTTTGACCAGGTTGCTGGTCTTATAATTATTGGTATTGCCTTTGCTTTTAATCAGCCCTGGTTAATCTTGGTAACCTTTTTGATTATGCTGCTTGGGCTGCGTTGGCCGGAAATAACTCCGCTTCGGCTGCTCTATCGCCAGGTTTTTCTGAAAACAGGTTTGTTAAAGCCCCATACAAAGCATGATACGGCCGCGCATCGCTTTGCCGCAGAGATTGGCACCGCTTCGATGGGGCTGAGTAGTATCTGTTTGTTGCTGCTGCACTTCCTTGTAATCGGCTGGGTTCTGGCTTTACTGGTTGCCCTCTTTATGTCTATAAGCGTTTTTCTAAATTTCTGAGCGGCCTGCTTGATTTACTACCAGTTAGGTAGATTAGGCCTTGTAGACCGAGTAGAGGATTGAAAAGGATCAAGACAATTATGTCCGAACGAGTAATGGCTCTTATTATCGTGGTTATTCTGGGCGGAGTATTTGGGGTTGGATGGTACTTCTATACAGTTTGGCTTAAAGCTAGCCTTCAAAAAAGTAGCTCTTCGACAGATACAACAACTATTCCCAAGCTATTGGTATTTACCACACCCTATTGCGCCTTATGCAAAACCAAGCAGGCAGCAATTATTGCTGAGTTACAACAAGAGTTAGGCCAAACCATAGAGGTGACAAAAATCAATGCGATTGCCGAACCTGACTTAGCCAAGCAATATGGGGTAATGACCGTCCCCAGCACCTTTATTATCGACCCGCAGGGCAAGCTTTCGGCCATAAATCATGGTTTTGCCAACCTGGAGAAACTTCATAATCAGATTCAACAAGTAGCTACTATAGATATTCAGATAAACATTTAGACTTACGCATGGTCATTCCCGCACGCTTTTAGCGGGAATCCAGTCTCCAATGCCTCTGGATGCCCAATAAAGATATTCGAGTATAACAAACACTCAAAATCTTTTTCTTAAAAGCTATACTTCATTTATTAGTACAACCGAGAATCTGATTGGCTGACACTTTTAACATAACTCACGGATTTTCACAGGTTTACACGGATTTAATCAAAAAATAATAAAAAAATCCGTGTTTATCCGTGTTTATCCGTGAGCTATTATTGTTTACCACCTCGAATGTTAAATTTGTCAGTCAACCAGACCGAGAATAATAATACTGTCAGCCGTTAATAAAATCAGGAGACATTCATCATAGTAACCAGACGCGATTTATTAAAAGGATTGGGTTTTATGGGCTTGGGAGCGGCCATCCCCTTGGGCTATCAGGCCGCCAGCGGGGAGTTTAATCAGTGGCTCTATCCCGTAGATAACATCATTCAAAATATAATTCCTGAATATTCTGAAGAATTACAGTGGGTCTTGCTGGGTACTGGCGTACCGCAGGGGGGTAATGTGCGGGCCAGAACGGCCAACGCCGTTTTAGCCGGAGACAAGGTATTTTTGGTTGATTGTGGGGCGGAGGTGGTAATGCGCCTCATTCAAGCCGGGATTCCGCCCCAGCGCATCGAACATCTCTTTTTTACCCACCACCACACCGACCACAACGGGGGCTTTATTGATTTCTTTACCGCCGGCCTGTCGGACCGAGAGCTGCCTAAGCGGCAGGTGCCGCTCCACATTTACGGCCCGCCCGGCACGGACGAGGTTGTTAATCACCTGCTGGCCGGTATTGAGGTTGACTTGCGCTCCAGATCAATTGCTAAAGAGATCGCCAGCCCCATCTACCAATTATTGGAAGAAGGGGTCATCTATGATGATCAAGGGGTCAAAGTGACCGTTTTTCCGGTTGACCACGGCAACTACTCCCGCTATGCCGTGGCCCTGGCCTATGTCTTTGAGTATAAGGGCAAAAAGATGGTCTTTAGCGGCGACGCCCATGCCCAGGATGAAACGTATGACCGCCTGGTTACTTACGCTCAAAATGCCGATCTGCTCATTCACGAGTCGTACAGCCCCAAGCTACTGCAACAGGCCGTTGCTCAGGCTCCGGCCCTGGCCGACTCGATTGATCTGATTCGCGGGGCGCACACCCCGCTGGAGACGGCGGCTGAGATTGCGGAAAAGGCCGGGGTGCGTCATCTGGCCCTGTATCATCATATCCCCTCTATTCAACCCCTGACCCTTTATGAGAGGTTTTATGCCCAGCCCAGTAGTAACATCTTTTCCGGCAAAATCACTATGGGACGGGATTTGATGGTTTTTATGTAAATAGGCCCTAAAGGGCCACACATCGACAAAAGATTGTCGATCTCACTTTATAAACAATTTTACCAGAAACCAATTCGCAATTTATGATTTTGGATTTACAATCAGTTCTGGTAGCAATTTCAATCGTAAATCGGCAATCTGAAATCGTAAATCGTTTTAGGAACTAATTAATGTCCAAAGCTGATAATAACACTGCACTTTTCGTCAATAACATAGAAGCGGTCTATGATCGGGTCATTCTGGTGTTGAAGGGGGTATCCCTCACTATGCCAAAAGGCGGGATTGTAGCTCTGCTGGGAGCCAACGGGGCCGGGAAGAGTACAACCCTTAAATCTATCTCCGGGCTGCTTCACGGCGAGCGAGGCGAGGTAACGAAGGGCTCGATAGAGTTCCTGGGACAGAAGCTAGAGCACAGAGGTGCTGCCGATATCGTCAAATTGGGCGTTATCCAGGTTATGGAAGGTAGACGAGTCTTTGAGCATTTAACGCCAGAGGATAATCTTCTGGTCGGAGCCTACACTCGGCGCGAAGGAATTGCCCAAGATCTGGAGCGGGTCTATTCCTACTTCCCCAGTTTGGCCGAACGCCGTAACGTAAAGGCCGGGTATCTCTCCGGAGGTGAGCAGCAGATGCTAGCTATAGGGCGGGCGTTGATGGCCCGGCCAAAACTTATGCTCCTTGATGAACCTTCTCTGGGGCTGGCCCCCTTGCTAGTGGAGGAGATATTCGAGATCGTCAAGCGCATAAACCAGGAGGAGAGCGTGAGCATCCTTTTGGTGGAACAGAACGCAACGATGGCTCTGGAAGTGGCTGAGTACGGCTATGTAATGGAGAACGGGCGTATCGTTCTGGACGGGGACGCGGAAAAGCTTAAGAACAACGAGGATATTCAAGAGTTTTATCTTGGCCTTAGCACTGTGGGACAGCGTAAAAGCTACAGGGATATCAAACATTACAAACGTCGCAAACGGTGGCTTTCTTAAGTTTCACTTTTAAGGAGGGAGGATAATGAGTAATAAAGAAAACCTTCAGCCTGAGTTAGGGCAAAAAGCCAACGATACCTTCCTCCAGCTCTCCTCGCCAGAACGTGAAGCCTTGCTCATCAAGTGCTGGATGTCGCATGATGCCCGTTGGTTTATGGCGGTTGCCGGGGAATATGGCTTGCAAGTGGCCAACCGGCTTAACCAAATTGCCGCCCACGAAACGGCCCAGGTTGAAATTCAACGGGTTGTGCGAGCCTTGCAATTGCCCCCTCCAAAAACCGTAGATGATTATCTCCTGCTTCAAGAAACCGCCATAAAGCTGCTTGGACCTGATTTGCTAGATTATCAAGTCAGCAAAACAAGCAACAATATTTATGATATGCGCGTGCAGCGTTGCTTTGCTTACGAAAACGTAGTGCGGGCTGGTATTGCCGAGCATTATGAATGTGGCATTTTTGCTCGTGTTACAGGCTGGCTCAAAGCTTTGGGGCTGGAGTATGAAATGACTCCCTGCTTGGGGAAATGCATGCAGGTTGAGGGAAAAGAATGTGTTTACACCTTCAACTTCAAAGCCACATAAATCTAATCTCACAGTTAACTTTGAGATTCCGGCGAGTGTTTTCAAAACAATCCCTTCGGACGGGTTAATGTGGTGCGACAATTTTATAAAAAAGTTGTTAACATCATCATCAAAATTGGTCTGAGTCTGGGCTTTAGTCTGGCTTTGCTCTTTATTTTGCTTCAAGCCTTGCCCCCCCCCTCCTTTGCAACGCCAATTTTATCTGTAAGCGGCACTGGCTCTAGCACCTCCCCGGGTCAAGAAACAAGCTACGTTTTGGCCTTGCTCAACCACACCGACCAAATTGTTTATGATGGCCTATTAAGCGCGACTTTAGCCCTTAGTTTTACTTATGTCCCCAGTTCAACCATTATCTTAGGCGAGAGTGGGCAGATCAGTAATCAGGACCCTCTTATCAACGGCCAAACCCTGACTTGGGGACCTTTTCACCTGCCAGCCGCCGGAACCAGCGTTCATAACCCACGTGGAATTCATACCATGATGGATTCTTGTGATGGTATTCCGGCCCTGCACCTGGAAGGGGCCAAACAGTTAACTGGCAGCGGAGGTTATGTCACCCAACTATTCTACCCGCTTGATTCTGGCACGACAGGCCCCAGTCAATGTGCCATCAACTATGTTAATGAAATTTACGCCCGTAATCTCATCCCCATCATTCGTTTGCAAGGTTATCGCGTTGATGGTGTTTGGCAAGCCCCGGGCCCTGGCCCCACTGGTAATTACGCCGAAATTGCCCAAGCTTATGCCCGTTATGTGGCTGGCCTGCCCTTATCGGGTAGAAGTCCCCTTTATATTGCTGTTTGGAATGAACCCGACCTGTGGATAGAGTGGAGCGGACAGCCTAATGCCAATCAATATGCCCGTTTTTTTGTGGCCGTTTCTCAGGCCATCAGACAACTTGGCGACCCGCGTATACGCATAGTTAATGGCGCTCTAACTCCGGGCAATATGGCTTTTTTAGAGCAAATGCTTCAAGTGCCTGGTTTTCGTGATGCTTTTGATGTCTGGGCCAGCCATTGTTATCCTTATAACCACCCGGCTTCATATAATATTCACACCGGCAGCGCCCGTTACGGAACCTACGCCATTGATTGTTACCTGGAAGAAACGGCTCGTATTCAAGCTTATGGTCGAACCAACTTTAAGGTGATATTGACTGAAACTGGTTATCCTCTGGGGGACAACACCTTTGGTTTTGAGGGTTATCCGCCCATTAATGAAAGCAATCGAGCTGATTATATGGCTGCAGCCTATCGTGATTACTGGGAAAATTGGCCAGAGATTGTGGCTGTCACCCCCTTTGAATTAACCGACCCCTCAGGGCACTGGTCGGCCTTTGATTGGGTTTATCCTTCTCCGCCCTACCTGCCCCATGCCCAATATGAGGCGGTTCAAAATTTACCCTCCCCTGCTGAAGAGTTAGAACCTTATGGTTATCAGGTTATCTTTAGAGCCAGAGTTGCCACTGATGTTCTGGTCAGCACCGTGCATACCCTCCAACTAAGCGGCAGCGACAGGGCTGGTCACGTTGTTTCTGCCACCAATGTTGCCCCGGTAACAATTCTTGATGCGGCTACTCTGCAATCAATTTATCTACCCCTTATTATAAAAAGCCTCGGCAATAGTGGTCCCTGGTATGTCTCAATGGACCAACCCGCTTCATCTAACCCGTCTTTGGGCAACCCGTCTGCGGGCAATACATCTGTGGGGGCCATTGTGCCTGACCATATTTTACAAACAACGACTCAGGCTAGTAGCAACAACCTGATGGCCCAAAATCAGAGTTCCACTTTAATCCTGGCCGGGCAACCACAAGCCCTGACCCTGCCTGAATCCACCGGACTGGCAGCGGTGATACTCAGCAATGGCTTTTTACAGATTATAAACTTGACCACCCAACAATCTCTTGACCCTATCCGGATAGGCAATAACCCCCAGGCTATAGTTAATGGGCCACCAGGTAGGGCTCAAGTTTATGTTTCTTTAATTAATGAGTTGGTGCAGGTTGACTTAAGGAAACAACAAATTCTTAACCGGCAAACGGGCCTGGGCCGTGTGCGAGGTTTGGCCTGGGACCCAGTCACCAAGCGCCTTTTAGTCGCTGCTGCCGAGCAGGAACAACTATTGGTGTTTAATGCGGATTTATCCCAACAGGTGGCAACTTATCCTTTAGACCATCAACCCGACCAGCTTATTTTAGATAAGCTCAACCGCAAACTGTATCTTTCCTTTCCTGGCGTGTCACAAATTGGGGTGTTTGATGCCGATACCTTTGAACCTATCGCTCAAACCTCGCTTGTTGGCGGCCCTTTGCTTGATATGGCCTTTGCTGCCAAAAGTGAACGGCTTTATGTTCTCCATGTGTTAGCTCCCAATTATCACGGCATTACACTTTTAGACCCCCTTAATTTGAAGCAAATAGCGTTGCTGACCGGTTCGGCCCAGGCTCCTTTGCAAAGCGCTACAGCCATAACTATTGACCCCCAGGGAAATTTGATACTTGCTGAAGGTAACAGCATAAGGCAAATTGCCCCCCAAACATACCTGACCACCAAACAATACCACACAACAGCCCCCTTATGGGATATACAAATTGACCACAACAACGGCGCCTTTTATACTTTAGAGCGGCAATCTCATCTACTCAGGATTTATCCATGACTTTTTCTATAAGCGCTAAAGAATGGGGCTGGGTTTTTGTTTGGGCAAGCCTTATCCTGTTATTGAGTTGTGTGCCTTATATAATCGCTACTCTGACCGCTCCCCCAGGCTGGCAATTTGCCGGAATTTTGGTCAACCCTCTGGATGGACAATCTTATATGGCTAAAATGCAGCAAGGCGAGGCTGGCCGCTGGTTGTTTCATTTAACCTATACCCCAGAGCCTCATGACGGTTCCTTTATTTTTACTTTTTACATCCTCCTGGGACATCTTGCTGCTTTAACAGGCTTGCCCAAAATTTTAATTTTTCATCTCGCCCGGCTCCTGACTGGTTTGATGCTCTTAAGCATGGCCTATCGTTTTATTGCTCGTGTTACACCGCAGCTTACTGAGCGTCGTCTGGCCTTTATCTTTATGGCCTACAGCGCCGGGTTAGGTTGGTTAGGGGCCATCTTGGGGGCCTTCCCCATCGACTTGTGGGTTCCCGAAGCTTTTGTATTTTATAGCCTTTACGCTAACCCTCATTTCCCTTTGGCGCTCATGCTGATGCTGCTTATTTTTGACCAAATCCTTGCGGTTTCAGATGTGAACTTTTCCCCGACCCCTGCCACTTTGCTTTTGAGTGGATTTGCAGCTTTAACTCTGGCCTTTATTTTACCTTTCGCCCTGTTAACAGTCTGGATGGTGCTGACTGTTTTTGTCGCTTGGCGCTATATAAACCATCGCCGTTTGCCCTGGCCTCAAATCTGGCTTACACTGGGCGTTGTTTTATTTTCGGCCCCTATGATTTTTTACCAATATTGGGTCTCAACCACAAATCCAATTTTAGCCGGATGGGGAGCGCAAAACCTTACCCCATCCCCAACACTCTTGAATTTGGGGTTGGGTTTGGGTTTGGTGGGCCTGTTGGCAATAATCGGAGCTGGACGCATTATAGCCTGGTCGCGGCAAGTTTCAACTGAAGGGGAGTGGCTGGTTCTGCTTTGGGCTATCACCATCCTGGCCCTTATTTATATTCCCTTTGACCTTCAGCGACGCCTAATCAATGGTTTATATATTCCCGTCTGCATCTTGGCGGCTATGGGTTTGAATCGCTGGCTGACTGCCAGCAAGTTCACAGCTAAAAGCCGACAATGGTTTGTAACCGGAGCGCTGATAAGCGGCATATTGGGGGCCTTGTTCGTCTGGATTTTACCATTGCTGGGAACTATGCAATCGCCAACCCAATCGGACATAAGCGCCCTCTTTTTTATACGTGAGGAAGAACAAAGTGCCTTTAGCTGGTTGCGAAGTCGGGTTGAAGCGGATGATGTGATTTTGGCCTCGCCCAGAGTAGGTATGTTTATACCCGGCCAAACGGGGGCCAGAACCTTTTATGGTCATCCCTTTGAAACCATTGAGGCCGAAACCAAAAAGGCCCAAGTTGAAGCCTTTTATCGGGGTGAGCTTAAAACCCTTTTACCAGCCCCGGATTTTATTGTCTACGGTCCCGCTGAACAAAAGTTGGGGCAGCCAGACATCTTATCAACCTTGACCCCTGTTTACGAAGCCGATGGGGTTATTATCTACCAAACAAGGTAAACATTACATGCAAAAATTGGAGGTCAATTCCTAATGACAGGCACAATTATTCTGGGTTTAATATCCATCATGCTGCTTTCTGCCGGACAAACATCCCTTAAATATGGCCTGAACATCATTGGCGGGGTAAGCTTGTCAGACGCTCTTAGCTTTTTAAAGTTATTCCAAACACCGTGGGTTATAGTTGGTTTTGTGCTTTATAGCCTTAGCTCTATTCTGTGGCTGGATGTTCTCTCTAAATTGGATTTCAGTTTGGCTTTTCCAATGGTTGGGTTGACTTATGTCTTTACCCTGCTAATTGGCCGCTTTTTCTTTGGGGAGACCATCGGCTGGGAGCGGATGATTGGCGTAGCTTTAATTATTTCAGGAATTTTCTTTTTAGTGCGCAGCAGCAGTTCAGGTTAACTGAGTCAGAAAAGTTCTAATACGTAGACCCATGTCATTCTGAGACCTACGGTCTCAGAATCCCTGTAGAGTCACAATAAACAGAACGGGCTAGGGCAGTAAACGTAAACCCAAAGCCAACCTGCTAACTTTGCTTTCTCTCAATAATTCATTAAACTCACTATTCACAGACAATTCCTAATCACAACAACTTTTACGGGAGCAGAGGTATGAATAGGCACAACAATCACGTATTGGTTATTGCAGATAAAAAAAGTGAAGCCGCAACTTTAGTTGATTATCTTCAACAATTGGAGTATCCAGTTTCGGTCATCACAACTACACAGCCTGTCAACCAATTATTTGCTGTCAAACAACCTGACTTAATCATCTTCAAAACCTCATTTCCCCAGCCCACAATTGATGAATTTCTAGCACAGCTTAAAGCGCATCCTGATTGGGCTATAATTCCCCTCCTGGCCCTAACCGACCAAAGCAACCAAAAACATCGGGAACATTTATTTGAGTTAGGGCTGGATGATTACCTACTGGAGCCAAGCTCTCCGACTTTGCTTGGGGCACGTATCGCCCATCATCTTAGATTTAAACAACTCCGGGACCAGAAACAGGCCGAACTCAGAGAGATGGAAAAGCTGGCCGCTGATCTAAAACAGGTGGTTTTACCTTTGGGTGTGGCCCTCTCGACTGAAAAAGACCCGGACCACCTCTTGGAAAGAATTCTTTTAGAAACCCGCTCTATCTGTAATGCTGATGCCGGGCTTTTGTATTTACGCACTGAAGATGATTTATTGCGTTTGGCTCTCAGGCGTAGCATCCCCCTGACCGCCACAGACGATAACGATGAGGTTAAAACAACCCTCTCGCCCCCCTTGCGGATGTATGATAAACAATCGGGTGCGCCTAATTATAGCAATGTGGCGACCTGTGCAGCGCTGAACAATCACTCCATTAATATCCCCGATATTTACACTGCACAAGGGTTTGATTTTTCCGGCACTAAAGATTTTGACCGGACCTACAACTACCGCACCATCTCTATTTTAGCCATTCCCCTTAAAAATCCGCTGGATGAAGTGATTGGGGTCTTTGAGCTGATTAATGCCAAAGATTCCACAACAGGGCAGGTTATTCCCTTTGATGCTTACCATCAACTGGTAGCCGAGTCCTTGACTTCATTAGCAACAGTGGCCTTAAATTATCAAGGTTTGCTGATCGAGCGAGATAATATGCTTGCTGCCTTACAAGCGCGGATGGCCGAGTTACGGACTATTCATCAAATTGGGCAGACCATTAGCTCTAGCGTAGATTTGGACAAAACATTGTCTTATATCCTAAGCTCAATCCAAAGTGTGATTGCCTTTGATGGTGCAGAAATTTGCTTGCCTGACCAAGCTGGCGACAAGATGGTCTGCCGCATCGCCTATCCCCCCCTTGCTCAAGAAAGTGGTGAGCCAGACCAAACTTTAGAAACAGACATGCCCATGTATGACCCAAAATCAGGCTATATAGGCCATATCATACAAAAGGGGCAGAGCATTCTGGTTGCTAACATAGCTACCCATCATGAAATCCAAATGGAGCTTGACCGTACCTGGAGCAACCTAAAACCACAGGGGTATCTGGGCGTGCCCCTTAAAGCCAATAATCAGGTTATCGGCATCATTGAACTGGTTTGCCAGCAAGCGGCTGCTTTTAATCAAGAAAACCTACATCTGCTAGAGAGTATCGCCATGCAAGCCTCGGTTGCCATTCAAAATGCACGAGAAGTCGAATCCCGCGAACAAAAACTCAAACAAACCATCCAAGAATTACGTATTCAAATTGATACCAACAAACAACAAGCAGAAGTTGAGCAAATTATCAACAGTGATTATTTTCAAACCTTAAGTACCAAAGCCAAACAACTTCGAGACCGCCCTAAACCTAAATAACCCAATTCAGTAATCGGTAAACAATGAATAAAAACAGTTTTTCTGGAACTCCCGTAACTAATTTGGCAGCGAATATAGATAACCTTATAATAATGGTATGATCAAAATGATACTTCGAGGTTAAGTGAGCAATATGTCGGCTAAAGATATTTTTCATGAGGCAGTTAAAAACGCTCTATTAAAGGAAGGTTGGACAATTACCCATGATCCGCTGTTTATTCAGTTTGGCGGAGTCGATGTTTATGTTGACTTGGGGGCTGAAAAAATAATTGCTGCATATAAAGATGGTCGAAAAATTGCCATTGAGATTAAGAGTTTTGTTAAACCTTCAGTAATTTCTGAATTTCATACTGCCTTAGGTCAATTTATCAATTATCGAGTGGCTTTGCAGGCAGAAGACCCCGACCGTGTTTTATACCTTGCAGTACCAATAGACATATACAAAACGTTTTTTGCCCTTCAATTTACCCAAGTTGTTGTTGAAACTAATCAACTCAAACTTATAGTCTACGATGCTAAACAGGAGGTGATTGTAAAATGGCAGGAATAGAGAATTACCAAAGCTATATTGAAGAAATTATTAAGCACTATGGAAGTTATAAACCAGCTTATGGTGATGTTGAGGTTCAGACTATTGTTGACAAAACAAATCATCACTATCAACTTATGACCGTAGGTTGGAATGATGACCAACGTATACGGGGTTGTATGTTACATATTGACCTAAAAGATGAAAAGATATGGATTCAACACGATGGAACAGAGGTGGGGATAGCTAATGAGTTGGTCGCCTTAGGTGTCCCCAAAGAGGATATAGTGTTGGCTTTTCATGCCCCCTATAAAAGACAATATACAGGCTTTGCAGAAGGTTGAGTGATAAAGGGCGAGGCAAAGCTTCGTCAGTGAGACAGTGAATAAAACGTGTTTCGTTTAACAAAATCTCCCCATTTATATAGCCCGCTCATTATCGTTTTAGCTGTACTATTGCTCTTTTGGCCGGCCTTACTTAACCCCTTTTTTGTCCTACACCCCACCTTCAGCCCCTATTCTGACACCATGGTCATCCATTGGCCCAAAGCCCATCTAATGGCCCAGAGTTGGCAAGCTGGCGACGGTTTACCCCACTGGACTCCCCTAATTTTGAGCGGGATGCCCCTGGCGGCCAATCAATTGGCCATGTTATCCTACCCCCCCGCTTGGCTTTTTTTGATCTTCCCCATCGAACCAACCCTTAACCTACTATTTGTATTTCATCTATTGTTGGGTGCTTTTGGAGTCTATCTACTGCTAACCACAGGGCATAAACTTTCCGCTGCGGCTGCTGTATTGGGTGCCTTGACCTACGTCCTCAACGGCAAATGGTTAGCCCATATAGCAGGGGGGCATGTCAGCATGGTCGGAGCTGTGGCCTGGATGCCCTGGGTAATATTCGGCCTGCTGATGTTGCTTCAAAGGAAACAGACAACCCCGACTAACAAAACATCACCCGCTGCTTCTTTTCGTCATCCATTAATCCGAGATTTGGGCTGGGCTATATTGGTTGCCGTAGCCTTAGCCATGCAAATTGTCACCCACACCCTCTTATTTATCTACAATGTCTATTTGATTTTGGCTATGGTTGCTTGGTATTTTATAGGGGTCTGGCGGAGCAAAACTCCATCTGGCCTGGCCGACACAGCACAAACAAAAACCGCATTTCCAGCCCTACCCCAACCTCGTTCCCAAACTGGAGTTTGGGAACAAGTTAGACGTCTGTTTTGGCCTTTATTATCCATCCCCCTTCTAGCCGGACTTTTAGGGGCCACCCAATTGCTGCCCCTACTGGAACTGGTTGAACATAGCAACCGTTCCCTTAACCTGACTCAGGCCACTGAATATTCGGTCACACCCATCCAACTAATCATTGGGTTGCTTCTACCTTCAGCTCAGGGTGGGCATGAATTTGTCATTTATCTGGGTTTGGTTCCGCTGCTGTTGATTCCCCTGGGTTTGACCCGCCGTAATTCCTGGACCTGGTTTTATGCTTTGTTGTTTATTTTTACCATCCTTTTTGCTTTGGGGTCAAGCACACCTATTCACAGCCTCTTTTATTACGGCGTACCGGGCTTTCGTTGGGTACGAACCCCGGCCCGTATGTTTTTTGTAACTGCCCTCGCCACCTCAGTTTTAGTTGCTTTTGCGGTTGAACAATTAACCACAAGCGCATGGTCAGATAAAATGGGGCACTGGTTGACCCGGCTGGCAGTGGGTATAGGAGCTTTAGCCCTGCTGTTTGCTTTAGGTTTAATTATAGGCTTCGGACTGACCGGCCGAGCCGCTTGGGCTTTAGCCCTTCTGGTGCCCTTAACCTTAGGGCTGCTAACCTTGTACGTCTGGCACATTATTCCCCGCCGCTTAACCCTAATATTGTTGGGTTTATTAGTACTTATAGACTTAGCCTCATTCGACATCTCAATGATGAAATTTATACCGCTGACTGAAGCTTTGGCCCCGGGCCGCCCTGTGGCTGAATATCTAACCCATCAGGTGGGGCACTTTCGCAGCTACTCGCCCAGCTACACTTTGCCCATCCAAACAGCCGCCGCCTACAACCTGCACCTAGCCGACGGAGTCGAACCAGTCCACCTTGCCATCTATGATGACTATATGGCCCGGGCCGGAGGTTACGACGATGCTGCTTTTAGCGTCACCATCCCCAACTTTGGCGGTGGTTCCCCGCAAACGGCCTTAAAAAACAGCGAACCCAACTTAAAACTGTTGGGTTTACTCAACGTGCGTTACCTAATCTCAGCCTTCCCCATGCCCTGGCCCGGTTTAACCCTGGCCCAAAAAATAGACAACACCTACATCTATACTAATGCCCATACCCTACCCCGAGCCTGGGTTGTCCACCAAACCCAAGCAACACAAGCCGATTGGCTAACCCAACTCGAAACTCTCCCCGATCTGAGCCAGATAGCACTCATCGAAACGGGTCCCCTTCTTCCCGCCTCAACCTCATCATCCACCCCCGTCACGATTACCCATACGGCCCCCGATTTAATAAAACTCGAAACCAACCTCGCCCAACCGGGCTGGCTAATTTTAAGTGAAATCTGGTACCCTGGCTGGCAAGCTACAGTCAACAGCGCCTCACAGCCCGTGCAGCGCGTAAATGGCCTTCTGCGTGGCATCTATTTAGCCCAACCCGGCCCAGCTCAAATCACAGTTACCTACCGCCCCCGCAGCATTATATGGGGTAATTGGATTTCAGGCTTAACCATTGTTTTTATGATCATTTTTAGCGTTGTGTTTTGGAGATTGAGGGTCAGGTTATGATGGCTCTAAGCTTGGGTTTCTCACAAAACTATTCAACATAGGAGCATAAATTATGACTGACCTAACCCAACGCCCACAACTAACCCCCCCACCGGGAGCTTGCGATAGCCACATCCATATCTATGGACCAGAGTTCGACTACCCCATCCGCCAATCTGAAGCCTTTCCCCCGTCACCCAACTCCGGGGTGGCCGACTATCAGGCTGTCCAGGAGCGCTTGGGACTGGAGCGGCTGGTTATCGTCCAACCAGCCGTCTATGGTACCGATAATCGCTGTACATTGGATGCCATGCGTCACTTTGGTGACCGGGCCAGAGGCGTAGTTGTAGTTGGACCCGAAACCACTGACCAAGACCTGGCCGAGCTAACCACACTTGGTGTTCGCGGGTTGCGTTTTTTTATGCTACCAGGCGGCTCACTGACTTGGAATATGCTAGAACCTATGGCCGCCCGTGTCGCAAACTTTGGCTGGCATATTCAACTTCAACTGGATGGCCGGGACCTACCTAATTGGTTCGACATATTGCACAACTTACCGGCCACCTTAGTCATTGATCATGTAGGCAAATTTCTAGAGCCTGTCCAAACCGAGCACCCCGGCTTTGTAAGCCTACTGCGTCTGCTCGAAAGCGGTCGCTGTTGGGTCAAACTCTCCGCCCCCTACGAAACCTCACAGGCTGGAGCACCTTTCTACCCCGACGTGGGACATTTGGCTAAATCTTTGCTTCAAACAGCCCCAGAGCGCTTAGTCTGGGCCAGCAATTGGCCCCATCCCTCCATCAGAGACAACAATTTACCTGATGATGCTAGCCTGCTTGACATATTGCTGGATTGGGTCAACGACAACCCCACTCGCCAACGTATTTTGGTTGATAACCCGGCTGAACTTTATGGTTTCAATTAGCATTTAACCCCTTACTAGAAAAGCCGGGAAAGCTGCTTTACACTACAAAGTTTAGAGCTTCAGACAGGGGATGGGCCTAACAAGTTTGGCTGGCCAAAATCTTATCCCATCAAACGCTCAATGGGGCTTTTCTTTAAGAAAAACCCCATTGAGTGTTAAGGAAGCCCCCTTACTTTAGTGGGGGGTTTTCACCTTGTCGGTTTGAGGCGAAACTTCGCTAGCTAGTTGGCCCAAACGAAGATCAAGGTCATTAGTCATAATGTTAGAGACAGTGGTTGAATCGACCCCGCCACTGAGCATTGAGCCTATGGGAACATCAGCCACCATTTGCCGTTTTATAGCCAGCGCGATTTTTTCTTGCAGCATCACTACAACAGTTTTCATTTTGGCAAAATCAAAAACTGAATCATTTGCTAATGGGTGTGGTGAGAAACCCAAGCGTAAACGTCTTGGGCTTCAGCCAGCTCAATGGGTTTCTCCAGGGAGAAGCCGACTTGAGCACAGATGGGCAAAAGATTCTGGCCTTTCATCCCATGGCTGAAG
>PJEL010001243.1_pt1 | contig 26735 bp, 23 predicted proteins | sample 1853271 | NCBI WGS metagenome assembly PJEL01 (sample SAMN08108733, study PRJNA415343) | Invertebrate metagenome, whole genome shotgun sequencing project. | host: Globobulimina | place: Sweden: Gullmar Fjord | collected 2015-08
GAGACCGCGAAGGCGCCGATGAGCGTCTCTGGGATTGCGAGGAGGACTGTGCTTGCGACGAGGATGCTGGCCGATTCGAATCCGCCGGGAAGCAGGAGGATGGCGGCTCCCGGCACCACGAGCAGTAGGCCGATCCCGATGACCGGGAACGCCGGGATCCTGACGCGGCCGAGCTGCAGGCCGACCAGGGTTGGGAAGAGGAACAGCGCGCACACCATCACCACGGCTGGGTTGAGCGTGAAGATCCACATTGGCGGTGCGGTGTACATCAGCTCGGTGGCGGCCGCGACTGCCATCCAGAAGGCCATTCCGAGTGGCAAGATCAGGAGGGAGGCCGCAAACCGTCGGGCCGTGGCCTCGTCGAACGCAGGCTCCGGGGGGCGGTTCCAGTCCAGCGCCCAGACGATCCCGCACAGTACAGCGACTGCGGACATCGCCATGGCGGCCGGGATGAACACAAAGGCATGGCCGTACTTGTCGGCGATGGGTGCCAGCATGATCGTGGAGGTGGCGGCGCCGAGGTTGACGCCTCCATAGAGGAGGATGAAGTTCGCGGTTCGGGCGTTGGCGAAGTCGCCTCGGTACTGGATTCCGGCGATCGCGTACATCGCCGGTTTCATCAGACCCTGGCCGAGCGCGAGGAGGGCGATGGGAACGAAGATGGGCAGCCCGGGGACCAGGGGCAGGCATCCATAGGCCGCGACCATCACGACCGCCCCCCCCACCGCCAGCGGGTATGGCCCGGTGAGGAGCGCCACGATCCCACCGAGGAACGGCGACAGCATCACCGCCGTCGTCAGCGAGCCGTACAAGAGGAAGGCCTCGCTGTCGGCCATGTCGAGTACGGTGATCAGCCAGATCACGAGCACCGCGCGCACGCCGTAGTACGCCCAGCGCTCCAGGGTGATGGCCACTGCCAGCAGCCCGGAGATCGCGACGGCCGGCAAGCGAACCGATTCGGGCGCCAGGTTGTCGGTCTGCGGCGGCCTGTAGGGATCGCTCATGCTTCCACCGCTTCGTCCATAACGGGTGGCGCGCAGACGGGTGGCGTACAATGACCCATGGGCGACCGCGACGATGCCGGACATGTGTTCAGATCGAGCCTGCCGCGGCCCTTGTGGACAGTGTCGCGGTGGTCGAGGTCGCTGTTCGGTGCCGCTCTCCTGCTCCCGCTGTTTGCATTGATCTGGGCATTCCTGGCCTATCCAGCGCGCGACGTCCAGGACCGGATCAACGCCCACATCGCCCTGGGTGAGGACCTGGATGCCTCCATGCTTCAGACCGCGAGCGTGGAGATGGCACTCGCTAGAGCTGAGCAACAGGAGCTACCTCTGGCCATCGAGCGGCTTGGATTGGAGCTGAAAGCTGAGCAGGAGAAGCTCGACTCGCTGACACTCCGTCACAGCGCATCCGTGCTTCGACTTGATACCCTCGAGCTCGAAATGGGGCAATGGAAGCGCCGTTTCATGGTGCGTGGGGTGCTAGCACTCTCGCTGAGCGGGCTCGCGGTGTGTTTTGCATTCGTGGGCGGCTTGAGTGCACCGCCGACAGAGATCGAGGTCCGGCAGAACGGTGTGCAGATCGACCGCGAGTGGATCTCCGCGATCGACATCGTCAGGTGCGAGGTGGACGGCAACTCGTTGATGCTGAGGCAAGTCGACGGGGTGCGGCGGCTCGGTCGAAGCCCATCGCGACAGGACCTCGTCGATATCGCGGCTGCCATCTCCAGCATCGCCATGTCCAGTGAGGAGCGGCAAGCCGAGTACCTGGCTCGCGCCGACATCCTCCATCGACAACGAGACCTGGCCGGGCGACTTCCGGACTGAGGGCGCTGTTACATTGGTTCATGGCCGACTCCGACGGGCACGTACTGCGGGCAACCCTGCCGCGACCGAAGTGGATCCTGCCGCGCTGGTCGAGGGTCTTGTTCCTGTTCGCACTTCTCCAGCCAGTTCTGGTCGGGGTGTGGGCATTCACGACCTACGCCGGCAGCGGCGAGGTCGAGCTGGCGGCGTACGAAGCAGTTAATCGTGATTTGGCGCAGGCAAACCGCCGCTTTCACGAAGCGGAGCGAACGCTGGAGGCGGACCAGCGGCGGATGCAGTCCGAGGTCGGCGGCAAGGTGCCGGTCGAAGTGGAGCAAGTCCGCGGCGATGTCGTAGACAAGTGGGGTGAGGGGCCGTATCCGGTTCGAGTCGTCGAGCTCGCGGCGTGGTGCATGAGCGGCGAGACCGATCCGACAGTTGTGAAGTGCGAGCGCGAGGGTGAGTGGATTACCGGCATGGAATCCGCGTTTATTCTCCACGACCGATACGGCGCTCTCCGGCCCGTGCAAGGTTCTCGGCTCGAGTCGATCGCGGAGCTGTTGCGAATGCGACAGCGGGACCTGGTGGCGGCAACACAAACTCGTGACGAGCTGCGGAGCGAGAGCCGCAGAGTGACCCGGCAACTGGACGTTCGCGATTCCGAGTTCCGCAGTTGGATGGGTGCTCTCAGTGCATGGGCGGTGCTGGCCATGATCATCAGCTTGACCAGCGTGAGCTTCGCGTTTCTGGGCCGAACGGCGATAGACGTCGAGATTCGACAGAATGGTCTGCGTTTCGACGGGGAGTGGATCGCCGGCAGTGACATCGTCGGCTGTATCGTCGAGGGCGACCGCCTGATCATCAAGCTTCTCGGCGGTGATCGGCGCGTCTTTGGGCCGTTCGCGGTCTCTCCGGACGGCCTGGCCGATGTCGCAGAATCCATCGCCAGAATCGGCCTTTCGTCCGACGAGCGAATCGTCGAGGCACAAGCCCGTATGCGCATTCTCAGGCGGCAGAAGGAGCTGGAGAGCCGGCTTCCTCAGCAGGGTTGAGCATGACCCCGAGTGACGAGGGCGGACACGTGCTCCGGGCGGCTTTCGCGCGGAGATCCTGGCTATCTCGCAGCGTCAAGCCCTGGTTCACGCTCGTTGCCTTCGTCCCCTTTCTCTTCGTGGCGATTGCGGCCGTCCTGAGTTCCCCGGAAGCGTCGATAACAGACCTACAAAGGCTAGAAGCCGTCGCCCATGACCAGGTCGACGTCGCCTCCGATGCGCTCGAGGAAGCGCAACGGCACGAGCCTGTATCCGAGACGGATTGGCAGCTCGTGGCGGTCGCCAAGTCGGAGCTGGACCGGCGGGGGGCCGCGCTGCGCATTGCGACCATGCGCCTCGATCGCGCAAGAAAGGACCGCACGGAGTGGCTGCGTGGGGGCATGATCTGGGCGATGATCGCGCTCTTTGTTGGTTTTGTCGTCTTCACCTTCGTCCTGCTGGCTCTCTCACACCGGGAGAACGTCGTGGTCGAGGTTCACCAGCACGGCGTGCTCGTCGACGGCTATCTGGTTCCGCGACTCGATATCGTCAGCTACCTGCTCGATGGCGACCGGTTGTCGCTCCTCCTCGTGAATCGTCGCCAGGTCGTCATCGGCCCGGCGTTCGCGCTCGGGCCATCGCTGGAGGATGTTGCCGCCGCTATCGCTCAGATCGGGCTGTCAGCGGAGGATCGGCGCACCGAACACGTCGCTCGGGCAAACATCCTCAAACAGCAGGGCCAACTACGGGCGCGCCTTCCAGAGTGACCCTCAGGGACAGATCGTGGGGATGATCTTGGGTTTTGGAGTTCCGTACCGCACGATCGTGCCGTAGTTGTTGCTGCCCGACATGAGGTTGCCGCCCATGTACAAGACCTCGTCGCAGTTGCCCCACACGGCGTGGAATTGCTCGAGACTGGCCGGCGGCGCGGGCTGCTCCCAGGCTGTGCCGCTCCACCTCGCAGTGAGTCCGGAGAAGCCTGCAACCCACAGATCCTGGCCTTCGTCCGTCCAGACGCCGTTCAGGGGAGGGGAGAGGGCGGCGGTGTCGAAGTCGGACCAGTGGTCGGTGTCCCACGACTTCATGAGTGCGTTGGCGGTCCCCCCGACGGCGTAGACCTCTTCGGAGCTTCGCCCGCGAACCGTGAGGAGTCGGTCGGGCTGGGCGACTGGCGTCAGCGTGTCACCATCGATGCGATAGCCGACGTTGTCACCGATGATCCAGCCGTCCCACACCTTGAAGGGCACGCCGTCTATGCCGCCCTGCTCCAACGCCCAGATACCGGCGGTGCGCTTCCAGATCTCACCGCTGTTTGGGGTGAATGGATCTCCACCAACGGCCCAGACGACGTCGTCAGTAGCCCACACGCCGTACAGAGTGATCGCGCTGCCGACATCCTCCCGTGTCCGAACGCCGTCGACGTCGTGGACGATCGTTCCTCCCGCTCCAACGGCGTACCATTCTCCGGTCCGGGGGCCGTGAATCCACCAGAGTGCCGCGTCGATGGCATCGGGCTCGACGCAGATCTCGCCCGGCGTGTAGTGAACGATGAGGCCACTGGCGCCGCTGCTGGGCTCACCGCCGACCATGAGGACCTCGTTCGGATCGGTGCTCCACGCGGAGAGCAGGACGCCGGTGCCGACTGGATCGGCGAGGACCCGCCACTCCCCGTCGGAGGGAATGTCGCAGATACGCGGCCCTGTATCGGTCGTGGTGACGATGATGTCGGAGTCGGATTCCACCGCCGTCTCGGTATCGGGATCCGGACCACCGCACGCTGCCAGCAGGAAGACTAGAGCGACCAGGCCAGGACCTCTATGGAGCCTGATTCCTGGCGTCCGAGTGTGTCGGTGACCTCGTAGAGCATCTGCATGGTATGCCCGTCGAGGAGCTCTGGCGGCGTGTCGAGTTCGCCGTCGACCAGCGCCGTTACGTTGAGAAATCCGAACAGATTGTAGGTATACCGGCACCCGTTGCCCTCGTCGATGAGCATCCACTGCACATAATACTGATCGGCGACGATCTCGCCGCTCGCCACGTCAGTGATCTGAAAATGCACGTCGAAGGGGGCGGACATGTTGCACACCCGGAGAGCGCCGAGCATGTGCCATCCGCCCTGAAAGCCGTAAATGATCTCGACGGGGTCGTCTGGCGCCAGTGGCGTAAAGCCGGCTTCTCCGGTACCGGGCTGGACCGTGAAGAAGGGACCGGTGTCGACCGGAGGCCCGGTGTCCGCCGTGTGTGCGGCTGCGGTGTCGGCGGTGTGGGCCGTAACGGTCGTGTCGCCGTCGGAGTCAGCGGTATCGGTTGGCGTTTGCCCGGATCCGACATGCCTGGGAGTCCCAGAGCATCCGACCAACAGCATTGCGAGCAGTCCAGTAGACATGGGACCACGGTAGCATCCAGCGCGGCCATCGGTGATGCCGATGGGAATTGACTACGGAAATTTGTCCGCATCATGTAAAGTACGCACGCCCGGCTCGCGTCTGCCTGGGTAGAGGTGCTCGATATGCTACGTTCCCCCTGCTGGATTGCCTTGGGATGCCTCCTCGCAGCTGGCTGCAACGAGTACGAGCTGACCGGACAACAAAAGGACCACGGCATCCCCCTACCCGTGATCGAGGTCACGCCGCTGGCCCTGGGGTTCGGAATGGTGTCCGAGGGCGACGTGGTCCCGCAGTACTTCCAGATCGAGAACGTCGGCAACGATACGCTCATCATCGGCAACCTGTGGATGGAGGGATCACCGGCGTTCACCCTGGATACCCAGGCATCTGGGATGGAGCTGGCTCCCGCGGACACCGTGGATGCAATGGTGACCTACACCCCGCTCACGGACGCGGACGTCGGGTTGGTGCTCATCCCGTCCAACGACGATCAGAACCCAGAAGTTGCGGTGACCCTGTCCGGCGCGATCGGGGTGCCCGAACTCGAGGTGGATCCGGCTGCCCTCGATTTTGGTTGGTTAGAAGTGGGACTTCAGGCATCCGAGACAGTGCAAGTGACCAACATCGGCACCTCGAGCACGACCCTCACGAGCGCAGTGACAACCGGCGGCGCCTTCACAGTCACCAGCTTCGCGCCGGGTCCCGTGATGCCCGGCGTCTCGGTCGATGTCGAGGTCACCTTCACGCCCATCGACGGCGTGCTCTACCAGGGTGAGTTGACGATTCAGTCAGGTGTTCCCGACCTCGTCGTACCCCTCACGGGCGAGGGCATTCTCGGGCCGAGTGCGGTCTGTGATGCTCAGCCCCCCGCTCCAATCGTGCCGGTCGACGAAGTGGTCTGGATAGGGGACCAGTCCTCGGATCCCACCGGTCTGGGGCTCGAATACGACTGGACCCTGACGTCCTCGCCCGTTGGATCCGCGGTGCCCATGCCCGCCGGAAACCTGACAGACCCCAATCGATATGGCTTCTATCCAGACCTGCCCGGCACCTATGAGGGCGAGCTCACGGTCACGAACACCTACGGCCTGAGAGACACCTGCTCGGTTCAGGTCCAGGCCGTGGCCGTGCCCCCGATTGCCGACTGCAGCGCGACGCCTCCGAGTCCGATCATCGGCCAGGACGAGGTGACCTGGGTCGGCGATCAGTCCATGGATCCGACGGGGCTGCCCATCATCTATGACTGGGTCTTGCTCTCCGCTCCCGTTGGTTCTGCGGTTCCGATGCCCGTCGGGACGCCGGCCAATCCGAATCGTTGGGGCTTCTATCCCGACCTTGTTGGGGTCTATGAGGCTGAGCTCACAGTGACCAATAGCCTCGGCGAGATCGACACGTGCATTGCACAGGTCACCGCCGTCGATCTGGTCGAGCCCGTCGCTGTCTGCAGCGCCTCGCCGAATCCCACCGAGGCGATCTACGGGACCGCGGACCTCATCGGCGATCTTTCCTACGATCCGGCGGGGCTGCCCCTGACCTACGCGTGGACGGGCGTCGCGCGTCCACCGGGCTCTGCGGCTTTGATCCCCGGTGGTCTGCCGACGGATCCCAACCGACTGAACTTCAACCCCGACGTGGTCGGCTTCTACGACTTCCAGCTCATTGTCACCAACTCGGCCGGTGTGCCCTCGGCGCCCTGCATTGCGACCCTAGAGGCCATTCCCGCTGAGGATCTGTGGGTCGAGATGTTCTGGACCTACAGCGGTGACGACATGGATCTGCACCTGGTTCGCAACGGGGGCCTCGGAAATATGAGGACCGGCCAGGACTGTTACTACGCCAATTGTACGGGCGGGCTGTCGTGGGGACCGGCCGGAGCTTCCGGTGATCCGCGGCTCGATCTCGACGACATCGGCGGCACTGGCCCCGAGAACATCAACGTGCAGTCGCCCGAGAGCATCCTCTATGACGTAGTGGTGCACGACTATCCCGGATCGGTCTACAACGGCGTCAATGACGTCACCGTGAACATCTACCTGTCGGGTGCGCTGGCCTGGACCAACACCATCGGGATCTCTGGCGAGGACTCGGATCAGTACTTCGCGACCATCAACTGGACGACGCAGACGGTCACGCCATAGCAGTCATCAATGATGGTACGGGGCGCCGGAGAGCATCATCATCGCGCGGTAGAGCTGCTCGTAGAGCATGACACGGGCGACTTCGTGGTTGACGACCAGGTCGGAGAGGCGAACGACGTGTCTTGCAGTCTGGCGTGTGGCCGCACTGTGTCCATAGGCTCCGCCGAGAGCGAAGACCACCGTGCCCTGCTGGCGTGACTTGTCGATGAGCGCCGCGAAGGCTTTGCTGTCGAGGCGCTCTCCACGCTCGTCGAGAACAATCAGCATGGCGGAGCTGCCGGCGGCCTTCTGGATGCGTTCGCCCTCGGCCGCCTTGACGTGCTCGGCGTCACCCCGGAAGGTCTCGACCTTCACGGCGGTCTCGGAGACCCCCCCGTGGCGTCGGAGGCGCTTGGTGTAGTCGGCTACGGCCGTGTTTGCCCAGCCGCACTTGCTGCGGCCGACGATGACGACCTTGAAGCGCTCAGGCGAGGCCGTGGCCTGCGTCGACTTCTTCTTCGTTGGGGACTGGCACCTCTAGCCGTGGAGCGTCGTTCCACAGGCCGTCGAGGTTGTAGAAGCCCCGAAGCGGCTCGTCGAAGATGTGCACGACCACGGCACCAAAATCCACCAGGACCCAACGAGCGGCCTCCAAGCCCTCGATCCCATTGGGGAGAATCTTGAGATCGTGCTTGGCGTGTTGCCTCACGGATTGGGCGATGGCCTGGACCTGCCGGCGGTTACCGGCGCTGCAGAGGATGAACACGTCGGCGTAGTCGATGAGCTCACGCATGTCGAGAATGGCGACGTCACGCGCTTTTTTCTCGAGCGCAGCCAGAGCGAGCGCTTGGGCAAGTTTTTCGGGCTCTATGGGATCCTCCAGTCGGGAATCGTTCCCTCTGGTCCTATTGTGAGCCCGAAAGCGCGCCGAGGCAAGGGGTGATTCCGTTTACGGTCGGAGCTGAAAACGGGAGATAGGGCGCTTGCGACCCCCGTTTTTAGGTTCGACCGTGAAGGGAACAAAGAATGCCAACCGGAGCGAAGCACAGGGCGGAGGCCGATTTATCGGCTGGAGTGACAGATTACGAGTTGGCCTGCTTGAACGTCGTCGGGACGAAGTAGCGGATGCCGTCGACTTCGAGGACCTTGCCGGAGAGGGCGAGGCGAGCGACCTGAGCCCCAGCTGTGACGAGGCCTTCGACCACTTCGTTGGCGACGACGTTGATGGCGTCTTCGGGGCCGACCGTGAAGGGCGCTGCAACTCTGGAATCGAGCGTGTTGTCGGATGAGACCAGCATGCCGGTGAAGCTCCAGTTCTCGCCCTCTTCGAGGACGCGCTGAGCCATCATGCCAGTGGTGTAGGAGCACGCCGCCCCGACCAGCTCTGACTTCTTGGCGCAGTGAGACGCGTCCACCTTGGCGTGCACGGCCTCGGTGTCTGCGGCTGCCGTCTTTTTAGCTCCGCCACAGGCGAGTGCGAGGCTCGGAACGGTGAGCGCGAGACCGAGGAATATCGTGCGATACATGTACAATCTCTCTGAACTGGTTTGGGGGATCAGTCGCTGCCGAACCTACCAGGTGATCCGGTCACCCTCAAGGACCGCGACAAACGTTTACAGCCCGTTGTCTTCCTGTGAAGGCGCAGATCGAGTCTCTTCGAGGTGTTTCCAGACGGCGCCGATCAACTGCTTCAGTCCCGTACCCACCACAGATGAAATGGCCAACACTGGCGCTCCTGTGGCCTTCTTCAGGGAATCTATGTACTCGTCTCGCTGGTCGTCGCTCAGGAGATCACACTTGCTCAGGACGACGATCTGCTGTCTTCCGAGGAGCGTGTCGTTGTACTTCTCGAGCTCGCGGTTCAGTGCCAACAGCAGATCCGCGGGCTCGCCCTCTGGTGCGTGAGGAGCGACGAGGTGGACGTAGACTTCGCAGCGCTCGACATGGCGAAGGAACTTGTGTCCGAGGCCGACGCCGTCGGAGGCGCCCTCGATGAGGCCGGGGATGTCGGCGACGACAAAGGAGTGACCCTCTCCCATGTCGACCACGCCCAGACTCGGTACCAGTGTCGTGAAAGGATAGTCGGCAACTCGCGGCTTTGCAGCGCTGATTCTAGAGATCAGCGTCGACTTTCCGGCGTTCGGGAAGCCGAGCAGGCCCACGTCGGCGATGAGCTTGAGTTCGGCGCGGAGGCGGACGACGGTGCCGGGCTGTCCGGGCTTGGCCATACGTGGCGTTCGGTTGGTGGACGACTTGAAGTGCACATTGCCGGCACCGCCTTTGCCACCGGGGATCTCCCACTCGGCGTCTTCGGTGTCGAGGTCGGCGAGCTGATCGCCGGTCTCAGCGTCGAAGAAGACCGTGCCAACGGGGCACTCGAGCACCAGCGGTTTGCCATAGGCGCCGGCCATGCGGTTGCCCCCGCCAGGTTGGCCGTTCTTCGCTCTGTAGGTCTTGTTGCGGCGGAAGTCGACCAGGGTGTTCTTGCGCACGGTGGCGCGGAAGATCACCGGGCCGCCCCGACCGCCATCGCCGCCGTCAGGCCCGCCACGGGGGACAAACTTCTCCCTTCGAAAGGAGATGCATCCGTCGCCGCCCTTTCCAGACGAGACGATGAACTCGAGCTCGTCGACAAACTTCATGGGCGGCGTGGGACCTAGTCTGGATAGACCGAGATTAGCTTGCGGTTGTTCCGCGTCTCGAACTTCACCTTGCCCTCGATCTTCGAGTACAGGGTGTAGTCGCGACCTTCACCAACATTGGCACCTGGGTGGAACGAAGAGCCCACCTGGCGAACAAGGATGTGGCCGCCGGCGACAACTTCGCCGTCGTAGCGCTTGACGCCGCGGTACTTCGGGTTCGAGTCGCGACCGTTTCGGGTACTGCCTTGACCTTTTTTATGAGCCATTAGGAAACTCCCTCGATCGCCACGATCTCGAGCGTGGTGTGGCTGTGGCGGAAACCGACGCGGCGGCGTGACCGACGGGTCGGGCGGTACTTGAAGGTCAGCACCTTGTCGCCCTTGTGGTGTCCGGTGACCGTGGCCTTGATGCTGGCGCCATCGACCGTGGGGGCTCCGACAGCGACCTTGTCGCCGCTCACCAAGAGGACCTGATCGAGGGTGATGGTGCTGCCGACATCGGCTGCCATGCGGTCTACAGTGATGGTCTCGCCAGTGGCGACCCGGTACTGCTTGCCGCCGGTTTCGACGATTGCAAACATGTTGATTTCTCCCATCTCTTGGGCGTGATGCCGTGTTCGGGGGGGATACCCTGTCCTCGCCTCTCTCACGCCGGTGGCATGGGTGTACGAGCCAGACGCATGTAGGCGGTCGACAACCGCCTGTCAACCCCGTCGCTGCTTACATTCCCCGGCGTCCGAGCATGGCCCGGAGCTGGTCGATGCGCTGCTGCACATCCTCGGTCGGGATGTCTTTGAATCGGTCGGGCAGCATGCGCTTGGCACTGCTCTCGAAGACGGCGAGCATCTCCATGTACTCGAGCATGCGGGTGTCTCGGGACGGAATCACGTCTCTGACGGCTTGGTCGAGATGAGCCTGCTCGATGATGTTCTTGTCGTCGTCTGCGGCCAGTCCACTCGCCGCGAGCAGGATCGCCTCCAGCTCGGCGCCGCTGTAGCCCTCGGTCTCCTCGACGCCGTACTCGTAGCTGATGTCGTCGACGAGCTCGAGCTTGTTCTTGCGCACCAGCGCTTCGTAGATGAGCTTGCGCTCGCTGGCCTCTTCGGGGAAGAAGAACGGGATCTTCATGTCGAAGCGACCGGGCCGCTTCAGGTCGACATCCAGCTTGTCTGGCCGGTTCGTCATCATCAGGATCACGACCTTGCCGCGGTGGCTGGTGTCGGACATGAACTCCTTGAGGCGGGCGATGACCCGGGAGTTGACGCCGCCATCGGAGCCTTCGCCACTGGACATCGAGCGATCGGCCTCGTCGAGGATCAGCAAGACGTAACCGAGGGCTTCTACCAGCTCGAGGACCTTTTCGAGGTTGCCCTCGGTGCTGCCCACCCACTTGTCTCGGAAGTTCTTCAGCTTCAAGCAGGTCAGTCCGCACTCGGTGGCAAAGGCCTCGGCGACGAAAGTCTTGCCCGTCCCCATGGGTCCAACGAAGATCATGCCCATTGGAACCTGGTTCTTGCGGCCAGCCTTCACCGCGTCGGCGACTCGCATCAGGTCGCGTTTGATGCGCGCCATGCCACCAACATGCTCGAAAGTATGGTTCGGAGCGATGAACTCGACGAGTCCGTGGCACTCCTGCTCGATGATCTTCTTCTTGCGTTTCGACACCATCTTGAAGGTGATGGGATCGCCGGTGAGGGCCGCTCCTCGCAGCAGGGCGCGGATCTGGAGCAGGGACAGGCCGGCAGTGACCTTGGCGATCATCGACGGCTCGAGATCGCTGTTCACGTCGGAGCGGTCCTGGGCGTTGATGAAGGTCTCTCGCTCGTCGACGTCGGGGAAGTTCAGGTGGATCGTCGCCAGCTGTGGTGAGGCCACGATGCGGCGGGAGATGTCGGAGAGATGCTCCGTTATCAGGATCACCAGGTTGTCCGTCGCCAGGAAGGCCGGGTCACTGGACCAGCGCTGGAGGGACACCAGGTTTGCCTTGTCCTCGTGCACCATGAACGAGACATCGGCGTTTGGCGCGACCATTTCGAAGAAGTCCATGATGACCGACGAGCTGTACCCAGGCTCGGTGATGAGATCCTCGATGATCGGGATCGCCTCGGTTGCGCTCGCCGGGATCTTGTTCATCTTTTCTTCGCTGCGCTCCATGCGCCGGGCGTCGACGATGCTCTTGAAGAGGCGCCGGTGGCCAGCCTCCGCGAAACAGATCCCCTGGGAGACGTTGTGATAGGCGACCACATCGCGGGTGCGCTTCAGGAACTCTTCGAGGAAGCCGCGAATGTCGAGATAGGTCGTCTCGTCGCCTACGGTCCATGCGTGCAGGTCGCGGACGTTGCCATGAATAAGGAACAAGCTGGCTTCACCGGCCAGATAGCGATCGCGGAGCTCGGTGGCCCAGGCGGGGAGCGTCGGTTGGCTCATGAAGCCTCCTTGGAATCCACCCGGTATCCTGCGTGCGGACCTCATGCAGCGAGAGGGTCGTGGGTCGACGGGAGCAGAACAAACAGGCGAAACTCGAGAGGCTCGAAGCCGAGGGGCTACGCCTATTTTTGGCGGAGGGCTACGATCGCGCTTCCATCGAGCAGATCGCCAGTGCCGCCGGAGTAGCCCGGGGCACCTATTACCTGTACTTCAAGGACAAACACGCGCTGTTCGCCGCCATTCGCGATCGGTGGTCCGACGTGGTCCTCGGCACCCTCGATGATGTGCACAAAGAGCTGCGGCTCGCGACGACCCGCGAGGAGGTGCTCCAGATCTACCTTGGCCTCGGCACCGGTCTGGCGCTGATCGGCCTCGCGAACCGGGACGAGATCCTCTTGGCGTTCCGAGAATCCAGGCGGACCGGCGAGGTTGGGCAAGGATTGCGGGCCATGGAGGTGGCGATCCTCGACAAGGTGACGATTCTCACCGAAGAGGTGGTCCAGCGCGGCTTGATCGAGCTCGACAACCCCAGACTGGCCTGCATCGTCATCTTTGGCGCTGTGGAGCGCCTGTTCTATGAGGTTCTCCTCGACTCCGACATCGGAGATCCCAGCGAGATCGCCCAGCAAACGGTGAGGATATTCGCCCGTGGCATGGGTCTGCCCACCTCGGCATGAGAATGCTCGGAACTATCGCGTGCGGGCCAGGGATAGCAGCGCTCCGGCTGCTTCGATACGCAGGGCCTCGTACTGGTCGTTGAGGTTGCGGTGTAGTGCCTCTTCCTCGCCGTGCAGATCGAGCCGGACCAACGCGCGCATCGCTTCGGTTCGCACCGTCGGATCGGGGTCGGACAAGGCGTTGGCGATCAGAGTGCGACCCGCGCGTCCGGTCTTGCGGTTCGCGTTGGGGCTCTCGGTGGCGTCGGTGACAAAGCGCACTCCGAGGGCGCGGATCTCGGGATCTTCGTCCTGCATCGCTGAGCTGAACACGTCGGGCGCGTCGCCGGTGCGCGATGCGAGGGCCAGCGAGGCGTATGTCCTGACCTGGTGTGGGCCATTGGACTTTGCGCGCTTGAGGAGGGTGGTGGCGGTGGGATGGTCCATGCTGGAGACGTAGTCGAGCGCTTCCAGCCGTTCTTCCTCGATATCAGAGGAGAGAGCCTTGCGGAGGGCCTGCTCCCCCGAAGGGTCGCCGAGGATGACGAGCGCTACTGCGTAGGGCAGGCGGAGCTCGGTCTCGACCCACTCGGAGCCCTCTCGCAGTGCGGGAAGCAGCTCCGCTTGTCCGGACTGGGCCAGATCGAGGAGAAAATCCACCTCGAGGGCGAGCTCACCTCTACGCAGGGCCCGCTGGAGAGGCTTGATGGCCTCTTGGTCGCCCAGGACCGCCGCAGCGAGGGCCAGAGGGGCTGCGCGCCACAGCTCCGGTTCCTGTCTCCAGGCGGTGGCGAGTGAGGCGGCGGCCACCTCCGAGCTTGTCGTGGCCAGACGCAGACCGGCGGCGCCACGAACATATGGATCGGCCTTGGCGTTCGCGACGTAGCCCTCCAGGAGTGCCACAGCCTCGGGTTCCTGGAGGCGGTCGACGAGGGCGTTGACGCCGGCGCGTTGGACCCAGGGATCGGGGTCTTGAAGGGCCCTTTCGGCCCAGTCGCCATCGGTGGCCCGGTCGGTCGTTGCGATCAGGTACTGCAGGGCGCGCGCTCTGGGCGTCGGATCATTGCTCTCGGCGCCAGACGTCAGCACACTCTCGGGCGCCACATCTCCGAGCTCGGTAGCGGGCTCGGGAAGGGTTGCGTCAATGCCGCCAACAGCTCGCTTCGCACAGCCACCAAAGATGAGCACGGCCGCGATTGACGCGCCGAGAATCAGTCTTCGATGCGCGCGAGATGCAGCTTCACGCTGGCGTTGGTGGGGTGCGCGGATAGGACCTCCTCGAACTTCGGCTGGGCTCCAGCCGTTCCGGTAGCCTCGAGCATGACGGCTTCGGACCATGGGACAGCGATGCCGCGCGCGAGTTCCCGCTGGCACACTTTCATGCCCGCCGCCGCGGTCTTCCACAGCGTGGAATCCTTGGATTCAGCAAGGACTTTCCTGTATTTTTCGTCGGCGTCGTTGTACGCCTCTGCAGCGCTCGAGTCGGCGGCCTCCGCTAGCGTCTTGTCGAGTGCGATCGCCGCCTCTGTCTTTGCCCAGCCCATCTCCGCCATAGCGGTGGGATCGTCACGGAACTCGGCTTCGAGGGTGGCTTTTGCGGTGCGTCCCGTCCTTCCGGAGCGCTTGGCGTCGCGGATGAGCTTGTCGCGTCGTGCCTCGCGCTCCTTGCGGGCCTTGACCACCTGTTTGTGCCGCGCTGCAAGGGCGTCGAGGACCATGAGCTCGCCGGCTGCGAAAGAGAACTTTTCGGCGGACGCGTTCGCGGGGTCGGCGGTCAACACCCGATAGAAATCCTGGAGCGCTTCGCGGTTCTTGCCGTCGCGCATCTTGGCGACGCCGTCCTCGAACAGGGAATCTGCGCTCGCGGACTCCAGGCCTCCGGGCAGGTCGAGTGCCCACGCCGGTGAGCGCTCGACGGTGACGGGGAGGGGTTCCTGCCGGGTGAGCGCAAACGCGGCGACGACCACCACCAGAAACACGACTGCGATCCCGATGCCAATGAGGAAGAAGCTGCCGAGGGCGACTGCCATGATGCCGCCACCGCCGCTCTTCTGTGGCCGTTGATTCTGTTGCGCGGGGGGGCGGGGCGGGGGCGAGGACGGCACGATCCCGCCGGCTGGTGGCGGCGTACTCCAGGCGGGCTGCTTGTCCCAGACATCATCGGGGACGACCTGCGTGGTGGTGTCCGAACCGGCCTGCTCGTAGCGCACGAAGCGCATCTCGGTGTTGCCGATGCGGATCAGGTCGCCGTCGGCGAGGGTGCAGTCGCGCACCCGGACCGCATTCACGAAGATGCCGTTTGCACTGCCCATGTCTCGCAGAACGTAGTCGTCGCTCTGGAGGAGGATGGAGCAGTGGTGGCGGGACGCCGCCGGGTCGGGAATGACCACGTCGCGATCTTCGCTGCGCCCGATCGACAGGCCCCGGGCGCCGATGGGGTACGAGCTGCCAGCCATGCCGGTGCCGACGATGACCTCGAGCCGAGCGGGTGTGGTGTCCGTGGGCTGAGAGGTATCGGCGACCTGATGTCCGGTGATCTTGAATGTGATCACGAAGGGATCGATCACGACTTCGTCGTTGTTCTGGAGCGGCTGGCTCTGGACTCTGTATCCATTGTAGTAGGTGCCGTTGCCGCTTCCGAGATCCTCGATGGTGACTTCGCCAGCACTGACATAGATCTGCGCATGTCGGCGGGAAACGCCAACATCAGACAACACAACCTCGTTGTCCTCTGCGCGTCCGAGTCTGCTCGCGCCCTCGCGCAGCATCACGACCCGATCGGGATGACCGGGCTGATGAATCACGACTTCGACAGACTCGACCACTGACACATGCTCCTAATCAAAAGGCCAGAACCACCGGCGCTTGGTCCGGCTATCCGTCTCTGTGGTGGCGTCGCCACCCGGTTCCTTTTCCTTTGCCTTCGCCTCGGGTGGTGGAGTGGGCGCAGGGGCCGGTACATCGGGATCCCCGTGCCACGAGACCTTGAAAGTGTGCTCCGCGATTCGGATCTCGTCGCCGACTTTCAGGGCGCGATGGCTTGTGAGTCGTTGATCGTTGACGAAGATGCCGTTGCGGGACCCGGCGTCTTGCAGCCACAACGCGCCGTTGTCGTACAGCAGACGAGCGTGAAAACGAGACACACCATCATCGTCGATGACGACATTGTTCTCGGGAGATCGCCCCATGTCGAGGCCTCCGTCGGGTACCTCGATTCGTTGGCCGGCGATTGCTCCGGATGTACAGAGCAGGACCGGGATGTCCGCCATCAACTCCTCCGCGGAGAGCTTAGCAGCTTGTGGACCGACGTTACATCTGGCGCCACTCCCGCAAACATTTGGAACGCTTCGGCTGCCTGGTGCACAAGCATGGACACCCCATCGGCCACGCGAAGTCCGGCGTTGCGACAGGCATCGAGCTGAGGGGGTGCGCCCATCCAGTAGTTGATGTCCACCCAGATGGCGTCTGCAGGCATGTTGTCGATGCTCAAGGAGCACACGGTGGCGGCGGCCGGGCCTGTGGTGCAGTTGACGACGAGCTGGGTCGTGGCGGACCGCTCCGCGAAGGCCTCGGGGGTCAGCGCGCAGCCGCTGAAGCGAGTGTTCGGGTAGTGAATTCCGAGCTGTGCGGCGGCGTCGTCGGCCCGGGTGGCAGTTCGGTTGGCGAAGCAAACGCTCGTGGCACCTCTCTCAGCGCATCCGGCTGCCACGGCGCGAGCAGCTCCACCGGCACCAAGGATGACGGCGGCACGCCCAGCCAGCGTGGCTCCGAACGATGCCTCGAAGGCGGCGACAAACCCTGCGGTGTCAGTGTTGTAGCCGTGAAAATGGCCCTCTCGGAGAATCACCGTGTTTGCCGCACCGAGGCGTTTCACCAGCGGAGAGGCCCAGTCGAGCTGCGACACGACCTCGGCCTTGAAGGGCACCGTGAGGTTTGCGCCCGCCAGCGGCAGCGCCCCGAGATCGAGCCGGTCGATCTCCAGCGCAACGTAGACCGCGTCGATGCCGTAGCGCTCGAACCAGTGATTGTGGATTTGGGGTGACAGGGAGTGTCGTACCGGCCGTCCGAGGAGTCCGTACACCTTTGTGTTGCCAGTGATCACACCAACATCTCGCGAGCCTGCCTACAGTCGGCAGCGATCTGAGCCTTCAGCTCGCTCAGGCCCGAGAAGGCTGTTTCGTCGCGAATCTTGCCTACGAAATCGACGGCCAGCCGCGTCTCGTAGAGGTCTCCGTCGAAGTCGAAGAGATGCACCTCGAGCACGACCGCTCCACCGCCGAAGGTAGGGCGCCGGCCGAGGTTTGCGACCCCTTGCAGTCCACGTGCCTCACCGGCGTTGCAGCGGACTGCATACACTCCGGGATGGGGTCGGAGCGGGGTCTCGATGACGACGTTCGCGGTCGGAAATCCGAGCTCTCTGCCGCGGTGGTCCCCGTGTTGGACGGGGCCGCGCACGCGGTGGGGTCGCCCGAGGAGGCGAGCCGCTTCTTCGACATCTCCCCGGCGCACTGCTTCGCGGATCCGCGAGCTACTCACGACCTCTTCGCCGGTCTTGAGTGCGCTCACCTGCTCGACGGGGAGCCCGACCCAGGTGGCGAGATCGTCGACGGTCCCGGCGCGCTTTCGGCCGAAACGGAAGTCCCAGCCTAGCACGAACGCCCCGGCCCGCAGACGCTTGGCGAGGATCTCCTGGGCAAACCACTGGGGAGTCTGACTGCCGAGGTCGGTGGTGAAGGCCTCGACGACGACCTGATCAATGCCGACCCGGCCGAGGGATGCGATCTTGTCTTCTAGGCTTTGAATGCGGGGAATATCGTTGTCTGGCCGAAGCACATCTCGTGGCGCCGGGTCGAAGGTCAGGACGGCTGCCGGGCGCTGCAGCTCGCGCGCGGTTGCAACGACGCGATCGAGTAGGGTGCGGTGGCCGAGGTGCACACCGTCGAAGTTGCCGATGGTGAGCACAGGCCCCGCTCCTGAAGTGGGGTAGGCGGCTGAACCATGGATGACTTGTACCGACAACCAAACCTCGCGTCCGCGGGCCAGCTAACATGCGCGGAGAGATCGACCGTGTTGATTGCAATCCTTGCGACGATGTTGGCCTGTACTCCCGCGCCCGTAACGCCCCACGAACCCGGTGCAGATTCCGAGGGGGCGATGCTCGGTGACACGCTGGTCGTCGGGGTTCCCTTCGATCCCGGCAACGCCAACCCCCTGGTGATTCCCTACTCACTGTCGCAGATGGTCACCGACCTGGTCGTTCCCAGCCTCGTGTATCGGCAGGTGACCGAAGACGGGCTGGCCTTCGAGCCCGGCCTCGCCGAGTCGTGGTCCTTCGACGAGACGGGAACGGTGCTGACATACAGGCTTCGAGAGGGCCTGCTCTGGGAGGATGGCGAGCCGTTGACTGCTTCTGACGCCGTCTTCAGCTGGTCTCTCATTGCTGACCCCGCCGTTGCGAGCAACTGGCACGGCGACATCCGCTATGTCTCCGGGATGCAGGCGCCAGATAGTCTCACGGTCGTGGTGACCTTCCGCCAGCCGCGCAATCCGGTGCTTCAACAAGCGCGATCGGTCCGAGGCCTCGTGCCGGAACACGTCCTCGGCGAGGCGGATCGCAGCACACTTCGCGGCCACAGCTCTGCCCGCGAGCCCACCGCGTCTGGACCCTTCCGCATCTCGGAGTGGAAGGCGGACGAGAGGATCGTGCTCGAGCCAAATCCCAGGGCACCTGCGGAGTGGAAGCCCAACCTGAGGAGGATCATCCTACTCATTCAGCCGGAGTACAGCTCCCGTTTGCTCGAGCTGGAGGCCGGTCGTCTCGATATGCTCTCCGACGTGGAGATCGCCGATCTGCCGCGGCTGTCCAACAACCCTCGACTTCGGGTCCATCTCGAGCGTTCCGCGGTGATGGAGTACATCGGCTACAACCTGACCCGTCCAGAGCTCGCCGACCTGCGGGTGCGGCAGGCCCTGACGCTGGCCACCGACTCCAGCAAGCTCGTCTCCGACCTCCTCACCGCCGATGGAGAGGTCTATGGTCGTCCGTGCGTGGGCACGATCAGCCCGGAGTTCAAGGCCTGGTACGCCGATGATATTCAGCCGCTGGGCTACGACCCCGCGCGTGCCAGGACCCTCCTCGACGAGGTAGGCTGGAAGCCCGGTGCAGTCGAACTCTCCCTCATGATCCAGACGGGCAGCGCTTTGTCGCGCCGCGTGGCCGTGATCACCCAGGCGATGTGGAAAGAAGTGGGCGTAAAGGTGCAGATCGAGGCTGTCGAGCCCACCCGCTTCAGCCAGCGCGCTCGGGAGAAGGACTACCAGCTCATTCTGTGGGAGTTTGGCGCGAGCCCGAACATCGATCCATCGATCAAGTGGCGCTCCGATGGGCAGTACAATTGGTTTGGACTGCAGAATTCCGAGATCGACGCGCTGATCGACGGAGGCATGGCGGCCATCGATCTCGCCGTTGCCCAGGAGCGCTTCAAGGAGGTCCAGCGCCGGGTCTACGCCGAGCAACCGGCGACCTTCCTGTTCTGGAAGGACCGAGCGGTCGTCATCGACAAGCGCTTCCAGGCGGTGGAGATGAATACCTACTCGGACCTGCGGCGCGCCGAGCGTTGGTACGTGCCAAAGGCAGAGCAGAAGTATCGCTAGGCGTCAGGTCTCGATTCGCATGAGGACGTTCAGCCTCAGCCGGATCAGGAGCATCAGCAGGAGGGCGAGCAGGAGCTGTACGGCCGTGGCTGCGACAAAGGCCAGCGGAGCGCCCTTCGCGGTGCAGAAGAGCGCCGTGTCGTCAATGAACGGCCACCACAACATCAGGATCTCGAGGTAGAACTCTCCGCTGCCCTCTAAGAGCCCGAGCTTCAGCGCGAGCCCCATGGCCAGGGCCGGCCCTACCCACCAGGCCCCCACCACGAAGGGGATCGCCGGCCACGCCAGTCTCGCTGGGCGCACCAGCAATGCGATGAGGAGAATCGCGAGCACGTGGGTCGATAGCGCGCCGTACACCCAGGTAATGATGAAGAAGATCCGGGCGAGCTGACTGCCGATGAGGAGGTTCGCACCCATGGCGTGATGGTGCCAGTCGTGACCGTGGTCGTACGAATACAGCTCCTCCTCGATGAGCCCGACCAGGAGCAGCGCCATCGCCAGGAGCGGAAGTGCCCTCCACCACACCGCCATCAGCTTGCCGCCGATGATCCGAAAGCGGGACATCGGCGTGAGCAGCAGGAGCGGCAGGGTTCGGCCATTTCGCTCCTCGATGATCGTCGAGGTGGTGGTGAGCAATGCGCCGGCAAACGCCAGGAATACTGCCATGGACGCCAGGGTCACGTGGATTTCTTCCTGGCCCCAGCCCTCGAACAAGAACAGGGAGAACAGCGCCATCAGGATCAAGGTCACGGTAGCGCCAGTCACCATGAGCCGCATTCCGGCGCTTCCGCGGGTGGAGAGTTCTCTCCAGGTCACCGGGTTTCCTCGGACGAGAGTGCGCTTTCGACGACGACGGAAGAGGGAGCCGGCGTTGGGACTGGTCAGATAGCGGCGCACGTACCGGGCGCCCCACATCCAGGTCATCAGGAAGAAACGGGTGCCTGTGAAGAGCGTCGCAAAGGTCAAGAGACCGGCCACAGCCACCGCGACTACGTCCAGGGAGGAGAGGTAGCCCTCCTCGTCGAGGATGATGACGGTCGGCACCCACAGGGACCAGGCGACGAAGAGCGCGATCATCATCAGCCAGGTGCGACGCTTGAAGCGCTCGATCACCCAGAAGTCGGGGCTCAAGAGGCCAAACTCCTCGGTGCTCTCGTCGCTGGTGGCAATCCGGAAGACCGGCAGCGACAGCCGCGAGACCTGCCAGATCACTGGGATGTAGAGGAGGCCAATCAGGGCATAAGCAGGGTTGTCTGTCCAGATCGCCTCCAGCGGCGAGAAGTGGACGGAGTGGGCTTCGGGACCTCCGAGCATGTCGTAGATGAAGGGCAGCAGGCCGACGACCGGCACGATGTACAGCATCGCTCCAATCAGAGGAGGGATCGGGCCCTTCCTGGCGAAGAGCGCGCAGAATCCACCGATCACACCGAGCATGATGGCGAGCACGGCGGTGTTGATCGTGGCGTTGAGGACCTGCCAGACGCTGATCCCGCCGAAGCTGACGATCAGGGCGAGGACGGGGGCGCCCGCGGCGATGATCGTCAGGAGCGCGAGCAGTCGGGAACCGACTTTGCCGTTCAGGATCTGTTGAGGTTGAAGGCCGGAAATGGCGAGCAGATCCAGGGTCTTCGCCTCCCGCTCTTCGAGGATGCCGGTGGCCACCAGGATCGGCGCGACGAAGCAGGCGACCGCGAGCTGGAGGCCGATGTAGAACTGGAAGAGGCCTCGCCCCAAGTAGGCCAGGCTGGCGGCGTCCGAGCCCACGAACTCGGCCAGCGAGTAGGCCACCATCCCGATCAGCATTCCCGAGAAGGCAAAGCGAAGCGCGTAGGTCTGCCAGCGGCGCGACTGTCGAATCGCCTCCCGCTGGAGGATGACCCCGAACTCGCGGCGCACTACTGAACCAGTCCCTCGGTGAGGCGCATGAACACCTCCTCCAGAGAGAGCTGCTGCCGCTCGAGGTAGCGAAGTCCGAGGTCCCGAGTGTGTAGGTGCGTCGAGATGGCGGCGAGATCGCAGTCCGAGGTGACCTTGATCGCCACCAGGGCCTCCTCTTCGTCGACCTCCGCCGAGAGGACCTGCTCGAGCTCGCGGAGCACGACTGCGGCCCGCGCATCGTCGGTCGTCGAGAGTCTGACCTGGGCAGAATCCGCCGCCGACGCCATGATTTCGTCGATGGTCCCCTGGGCCACCAGCTCTCCACGCTCGAGGATCCCGATTCGGGTGCACACCGACTGCAGCTCGGAGAGGATGTGGGAGGACAACAGAATGGTCTTGCCCATTCGCTGCAGCTCTCGGAGGATCTCGCGGATCTCGATTCGAGCTCGGGGGTCGAGGCCGCTGGCGGGTTCGTCGAGGATGAGGACCTCGGGATCGTGGACCAGGGTGCGCGCGAGACCGAGGCGCTGCTGCATGCCCCGGGACAGCGAGTCGATGAGGGCGTCCGCCTTGTAGGACAGGTCGGTGAGCTCGAGTAGACCCCCCACGAGGCCGCGGCGATCTCGGTGGGGGATGCCGTAGGCCGCAGCGAAGAAGTGCAGGTACTCGGTGACCGTCATGTCCCGGTAGACGCCAAAATTGTCGGGCATGTACCCGATGATCCGTCTGACCTTGTCCTTCTCCTCCCACACCGAGTGACCGGCGACGAAGGCCTCCCCAGCGGTGGGCTCGAGCAGGGTGGTGAGGATCCGGATTGTGGTGGTCTTCCCGGCACCATTTGGGCCGATGAAGCCGTAGACGTCCCCCTCTTCGATGGCGAGGTCGACGCCTTTGAGGGCCTCGAGGCCGCCATAGGTCTTGCTGAGCTTCTTGGTCTCGATCATCGGCGCCTGCGTGGGGTCAGTGGGATGCGAACCATGGTGATGGGTTTCTCCTCGGGGGTCAGACCCTCGAGGACGATGGGTTCGATGGGCTCGGCGGTGGTGCCCAGCAGCGCCCAGTCGTGGTCCGCGAGGTGGAGGTGGCCTCGGCCCGTCTCCGGGTAGTCGAGCAGATGGTGGAGGACCCAGGCCTCGTGGTCGATCGGCCGGGTGGCATCGGCACTCGCGACAGTGCGTTCTTCGCCGGCTTTCAGCGCGCCTATTGGGATCCAACCCCCTTCTCGACCGAGGAAGACGTCGTCGAGATCGAAGGGCAGTGTGCTGTGCACGGTCAGATCATCGCCATCGATGCTCAGGCTGACCGTGCCCTGCATCGGCGCCACCCACTGGGTCTCTGTGAAGCCCAGAGTCCAGGTCTCGGCGCGATAGGTGAGCGCTCCAGGCCCCTCGCTGGACACCACGGCGTTGTCGTTCATGAAGCCCGCCTCGGTCTGTGGCGCGATGGCCCCGTCCTGGAAACCACTCCGAAGCTCGAGATCCGTCTTTCTCGTAGCAAAGACGCCGAGCATGGAAGTCCCGCGCCACAGCCCGGTGCCGGGGAGGATGTCCACGACCTCGACTCGGGTGACCGTGGCCTTGTTGCCCTTGGTGAGAGAGGTGCCGACCAGAGCGATGGTGCTGAAGACGGCGATGGAGATCGGGAAGGTGATCCAGGTGAGCGGCTGCCGTCCCATCCACTTCAGGAGCATGTAGTCTCCCGGTCCGATGACTAGCAGATAGAGTGCTGAGAAGGTGAGCAACCACGACATGGGCAGCGGTGCGACACCGGGGATGTCCGACAGGTGCTCGCGCATCTTGTCGCCCCACCAGGCGATGACCTGGCGATCGGTCTCCAGATAGTCGGGCAGGTCATCGCCCGCGTAGAAGCACGAGTCTTCTTCGTTTGTGGCGTTCAGGGTCACAGCGACCTTGGAGTCGATCCGTTGGTCGTCGCCCGGGAGCCAGAGCAGCCTGCGCCAGAGGTCCCGGCTGGAAAGCGGGAGCGCCTTGGGATCGGTGAACAGCACGTGCACCGAACCGAGGCCATAGGCTCCGATTACCCAGAGGGGCGACCGGTAATCCCTGGCGTTGGCGCTCGCCTCGTCGGGGGCGAAATATCCCGTCAGCTCCCGGGGCCACTGGCCGTTGCGCATGACGAGACGACTCGTCGCAATGGGTGCGGTCTGGGCAGGGGCATCCACGCCCAACGCCTTCAGCAGCGGGACGATGTCGTGGTCGCCGATCCCGGTGAGCTCGACCGGAAGGGCCTCCTCGAGAGGGGATCCGGCGAGCTGTCTCCAGGTATCGGTCACCGTCAGGAACAGGTGCCCGCCATCGGCGACCCAGTGTTTGATCGCGACAGCCTGACGCTCGGTGATCTTGCTCGGGTCCGCGGCCGGCCACACGATCCAATCGAATCCACGCAGCGCGGAGCTGTGTCCGGGGATCGTGTCCTCGGGAATGACGCCGGCGCGGACCTTGCGAGGATCGCGGACAATGGGTCGTGGGCGGGTGCCTGGCACGCCTGCTTCCCACGTCTGGGTGAGCCCCGTGAGGCCCATTGGGTCGACGCCGATCACTGCAATCGTGACGTTCGCGGCGGACTGTGGGTGGAGGTTGAAGTCCACCTGAGCGTGGCGTCCCGGCGTGTCGAGATGCACGGTTCGAGGCCGCGAGTGGTCGCCAGGTCTGTAGAGGATGATCACTTCCTTCCTGGCGCCCTCGGCGAGCTCGATCGGGCGCGTCCACGCCTGCATGCCTCCGGCGTAGCGGTCATCGAGGCGAAGGGTGCCTCTGGCGGCTCGACCTCGATTCACGACCGAGACGGTGACCGACGACCAGACCCCGGCACGCGCGATCCCGTCGGCGAGCGGCTGAGCCTCGAGGACGAAATTGTCCTGGAGTGCGGGTGCTTGCGCCTGCGCAATCGCCGGTTGCAGAGCGAGGCTGATCGCCAGCACTGCGGGTGCCCAGGTGCGGATCCTCTTGGAGACCATGGCGAAAGAAGCGATGGCAATTGCTCCCAAGATGAATGTGGAGAGGGCTACCTGCCACCACGTCGCTCCGCCGGCGAGGGGAGGGGCGATGATGCGGGCTGGCCCGGCGATCAGGATGGAGTCGGGGAAGAGACGCCCAGCGAGTGCGGCCATGCCGAGGGTGCCGAAGATCAAACCACAGGTCGTACCGAAGGAGGATTGGTGCTTCTTTGCGCGCAGCGCGATGGCGATGCCCGCGATTGCGGAGGCCGCCCACAGGGGCAACAGCCACAGCCAGGCACCGAGTCCGTGGCCGGTGGCGTAGACGTAGTCCCACATGTCGGAGTTGCTGAAGTCCATGAGCTTCATGTGTGGGACTCCAAGGATCAACATTGGTGCCGAGAGAAGCACCAGTGGCAGGGTAGGGCTCGCCACGCCAACGAACTTCCCGGCCAGGATCCGCGAAGATGGCATGGTCGTGGCTAGCAGCACTTCGAGGGTTCCGCTCCGGACCTCGTTCTCGATCGCGTGGGTTGCGAGCCAGATCGTGAGCAGGAGCGCCCCGGCGGCGTTGAGGAGGCCCATCGTGAGCAGTCCTCCTGGGATGACCCACCAGCCTGTCTGCACCAGTCCCAGCAGGATCAGGCTCCACGTGAACAGGATCGGGACCGCCGACGAGCTCCAAGCGCGAGGTCGGGCTTCGCGCCAGGCCACTGGATTGCTCCAGACCTTGGTCGGCGCCCGGCTGCGAACGTTCTTGCTACCCATGAACAGCGCATCCAGCGGGTCGACGACCTCGACTCCGAGCCGCAGGAAGACCCAGGTGAGCACGTACAGCGCGCCTGTCCACCAGAGGAAGAGTGCTGTGACGGCGGCAAACTTCAGGGCTGCATCCGGCATTCCCCCCGTGAGTGAACCGCCGACGTTCGCCGACCACGAGACGAAAGCGCCCGCCGGCAACACAACAACACCGACCGCGGCGAGGATCCCGCATTGCACCAGCCATTCCTTGGTCTTCCACACGGTGAGATCGAAGGAATGGCGGCTGTGGGCATTGCTGACTCTGAGGGTGAAGAGCGGTGTTCCAAGGCGGAACATCAGGAAGACCGCGGGTGCATAGGCGACAACGGGCAGCAGGCTGTCCCAGCCGGTCGCCTGTGGCCCCATCATCGGCGAGAAGTGTACGGCGCTCGCGAGATCTCCGACCGTCATGGCGTAGCCCAGCGGGAGCATGAGGTACATCGGCAGGGTGTAGGTGGCGGCCGCGAACATGGCCAGGAATGGACTCCGCGTAAACAGGGCAAAGAATGCCCCGAGTGACCCGGTCACCACCACCGTGAGCGCAGTGTGCACGGTCACCGCGACGACCTCGTGAGCAGACACGCCGCCGAGGGTGACGACCAGCGTCATCACGGGTAGTGCGCCGAGCACGATGGTGAGCAGGAGCATGATCCGCGACAACACGCTGGCGCCGAGGATCTGCGCCGGCTCGAGGTGGGTCAGGACCAGGGTCTCCAGGGTCTGATCCTCGATCTCCTCGATGATGGCCTGCGAGGTCATGAGTGGGGAGAGCAGCAAGGCCAGCAAGACCTGGGCGATGGTGAAGCCAATGAAGGTGCCGCGTCCGAGGAAGCCGAGGTCGGCGGTCGAGAACATCCCCGAGACCGCGATCCAGATCACAAACAGCAGCACGCTGAAGAGGACTCCCGAGAAGGCCGAGCGGGCGGCGTAGGTCTGCCACCGTCGCGAGGTCCGGGTGGCCTCTCTCATGAGGACCGCGCTCGAGACCTGGCCTTCGGCCCTCGCTGTCAGTCGTTCGAGGAATGTGCTGGCGGAGCGCTTGATCAATCGTCGTCCATCTTCTTGCGTGCGGCGCGTCTGGCGGCGAGCAGACGACCAGCGTACGACTCTGGAGGGACTTCGATTGCGGGCCCAGCCGGGACGTCAGTTTCTTCGGTAGGATCTTCGATCTCTCCGGTCTCGGAGCGGGCCTTGCCCTCGGGCTCAGCGGGTTTGAAGGCGCCGGCCGTGCTGGGCGCTGCGGCTGCGACCTCGTAGGCCTGACCTCTCCGATCCCGGCGGAAGTCGAGACGGCGGACGGCGACATCGACAAGGAGCAGGAAGGTCGCCAGCCCCAGGAGCAGTGGCCACAGCGGGCGAGGGACCTGTCGCGGGATCTCCGG
>PJEL010001244.1_pt1 | contig 26723 bp, 29 predicted proteins | sample 1853271 | NCBI WGS metagenome assembly PJEL01 (sample SAMN08108733, study PRJNA415343) | Invertebrate metagenome, whole genome shotgun sequencing project. | host: Globobulimina | place: Sweden: Gullmar Fjord | collected 2015-08
GAAATTAATACAACTATTCGGCTTGGCATGCAATTAGTCCTTTGTTATGACGACTTGTTCAGCATCGTCAGATTTATCATTAATCTCTCCGATGTGCCAAGCGTTTTCACCTTGTGCGGTTAATATTGCTAAACTTTGTTCAACTTTATCTGCTGGCACCACGATGATCATACCCACACCACAGTTGAATGTACGATACATTTCATGTGTAGTGATATTGCCTTTTTCTTGCAGCCAGTTAAATATTTCTGGCCATTGCCAACTATTCTCATTAATTACCGCTTGAGCACTTTGTGGCAATACCCGTGGAATGTTTTCCCAGAAACCGCCACCTGTGATATGTGACAACGCATGAACGTCAATTTCTTTTAACAGTGCTAAAACAGACTTAACATAAATATTAGTCGGTTCAAGTAGGTGTTCACCAATACTCTTACCATTTAATAATTCATTGGTGTCGGTATTATTCACTTCTAGTACCTTACGGATTAATGAATAACCATTAGAATGAGGACCAGAAGAGCCTAGTGCGATTAACTGATCGCCAGCTTTTACTTTAGTTCCGTCGATAAGGCGTGATTTCTCAGCAACACCAACACAAAAACCAGCGATATCGTAGTCACCTTTGTGATACATACCTGGCATTTCTGCAGTTTCACCGCCGACTAATGCACAGGCAGAGCGAACACAGCCTTCTGCTATGCCAGCGACGACTGAAGACGCAACTTCGACATCTAACTTTGCTGTAGCATAGTAGTCTAAGAAAAATAATGGTTCAGCGCCTTGTACAATAAGATCGTTTACACACATGGCAACAAGGTCGATACCGACTGTGTCATGTTTTGCTAGGTCTATGGCTAAACGCAATTTTGTGCCTACACCGTCTGTTCCTGCAACTAATACAGGTTCTTTGTAGCCACTAGGCAATTGACAGACAGAGCCAAAGCCTCCAAGGCCACCAATAACTTCAGGGCGGGTAGTACGCTTTACTGCCCCTTTAATGTTTTCTACAAGATCATTACCAGCATCAATGTCTACACCAGCATCTTTATAGCTAAGGGACTGTTTTTGTTCGCTCACTTGAAACCTCAAAACTAACTATGGGATTTTGAAAAGGCATATTCTACCAGTGCTAGCGTTAGGTTAAAATCTTTATCAGAAATTATTTTTGTCCAATGAAAAAAACGGGTTTTGTTATGTTAAGATCGCGGTTATGAAATTGATTCAAATAGACAAAACAGTGAAGTTTATTACGTTTATTGTTGGCATTATGTTCGCAAACTACTGCTATAGCGCAGAAGTTAATGATCTTTATCAAGCTGAGATCCCCGTTACTAGCCAGTCAACAAGTGATCGTAATGCCGCCCTTAAACAAGCGATGAAAGCGGTTGTACTAAAAGTTGGTGGGCAAAAAACCGTGCTAAATCATTCGGTTATAAAGCAGGCGGTCAGTCAGTATAATAATTATCTTACGCAATACCAATATAATCGTAAAACGAGTGTTGGCTCTCAAGACGTGCAAGCTGACTTGTATTTAGTTGCCTCTTTTAATGAAGATAAGATTAACCAATTATTTGAACAGGCTAATTTATCTATTTGGGGGCGACTTCGCCCGCAAGTACTTGTCTGGGTGGTTGAAGAGAACGGATTAGAAAGAAATATTGTCGCTGATTCATCTCAGTCATTTATACCTCAACAAATCTTAAACTTTTCTAAAAACCGCGGCTTGCCATTAACATTGCCTTTAATGGACCTCGATGATGTTTTGAGTATCAATGTCAGTGATCTATGGGGGCGTTTTTCCGAGCCGGTCAAGCAAATGTCTACACGTTATTTATCAGATGCCCTCTTAATAGTACGCTTGTCCGATAGCAGCTTATTGAATGTTGAACCTTCGGAAGAGGAGGCGTGTGAGCTAGTCGTTTGCAAACGAGAAGAGCAATTTGTACTCGATTGGAGTTTGATCTCTCAGCATCAAGTTTTTAGTCAATCCTATCAAGGTCAAGATAAACAAGCATTGCTGAATCAAGTGCTGATAGATGTCTCAGATACTATTTATCAGCGATATGCGTTAAATAGTGAACTAAAAAATGAATATATAATCGATGTTGCGAATATTGATGATTTGTCATCATTCGTCATTTTGATGTCGTTTCTTGAAGACTTGTCGGCAGTGGATTCCGCTTCGTTGATCGCTGTTCAAGGAGAAAACCGTCGTATTAAATTAAACTTACGTGGTTCAAAGCAAGCTTTATTGGCTTCATTAAAACTCAACAAGCAGCTTAAACAGTTTGTTGATCCTCTTGCTCCTCAAGCTGTCGATGAGATTCCCATTTTTTATTGGGAAGGCAAATGATTCAAGATAAACAATTAGCTCTAGCAGTACAATTGCATGATGAAGCGACTTTCGACAGTTACTATGGTCAGACTAATTTAGCTGCGGTCAATGATATCAAGCACTTTATTGATCGAGATTTAGGTGATGTAAATAGTCTTTATTTATTTGGTGGTAAAAGTTTAGGAAAGTCACATTTGCTCAATGCTGCAGCCTCTTACGCTAATGAGCACGGGCTGTCTTCTCTATGTTTATCTCTGAGCGAACTAAAAAGCCTATCGACAGAATTGCTCGAAGGTTTAGAAAACATAGATTTAATTTGCTTGGATGATATTGATTTAATCGCCCAAGATACTGTTTGGCAACAAGCCATTTTTGACTTATATAATCGGATTACTGAGCAGAATAAATTAATTATCTTTTCGGCTAAAGATACCTCAAATCAATTAGATTTAACCTTGCCTGATCTCGTTTCTAGACTTTCTTGGGGATTATCACTTCAGTTAAAGTCTCTGAGCGATGATGAAAAAATGCAAGCGTTAAAATTTAGGGCGGCTAAGCGCGGTATTACTTTTCAGCAAGAATCAATAGCGTTTTTGTTTAAGCGTTATAGCCGCGATATGCAAGAGTTGATCACGTGTCTTGATAAACTAGACACGTTATCGATACAAAGTCAGCGTAAAATCACTATCCCGTTTATCAAAGACGCTTTGCCTGAACTTTTTTAATCAGGCTTTTTTGTTTGTTGTTTACTCCTAGTTTTTGCGTTCATTCACGGGTAAAGGTTTATGATAATAGCCCATGCCTGTATTTACCGGATGGTCGACATCAGGTTGTGAACGCTTTAACAAGTCATTGGCTAGATTATAAGGGGTGACATTGTCAATCGAGACACTGTCAGTCCAAGTGGCTCCTTGTCTAAGTTGTTTAGTCACAGGTAAATTATCTACCGCTGTTCGTGCGTCAAATTCAGGTAATACTCTCTCACTGGCAAATATCACTCTATCTTTGACTTGTTGTTCAGCCACTCGTCCTCGTTGCCCCCACTCAATAATATAAGCAGAGCCAGCTGAGCCATTAGGGGGGTTATTCGTGATCGCAATATCTCTAGAAAGGCCATAACGACTGTACATCATAAGCTCTTCAAATAGCATGGCATAATCTTCTCTAGTCGATGTGTAACTATAGAAGTAGACCGCTCCATCAGGCTCGAACAAGGTTTTAATATCGCTTGGTAAGTAACTTTTTTCAGTTGTGGTAGGTTCTACACCAGCATATCGAGCTTGGGCTAAATTTTTCATTTCCTGGCTATTTAAGGGTAGAGACACATCAAGAATATCTGATTGCGTATTGTCCTCTAATGCTGCATCGAGTACCCGGGAACCACCCGATAATTGCTGCCATTTAGTACTAGGAAAAAAATCATTAGCGTGAGCTAATTCGTGGTATAGCAAGTAACCCATACGATACAGAGTATCTTGCGTTGTTCTGGTAATACGTTGATTTAATGGAAAGTATTTACTTGCATAGTCGTTGTTTTTAACGTTGCGCCATAGCATTTCAAACTGAAGTTCAGAGCCAAAGCCTGAACGATAATCGGGCGCTTCGTTGATTGTGTCTCGTTCTGCGGGGGTTAGCCATAGATAATCTGGATCTAAATAAATAGCCCCCGTAGCTGCCCAGTAGAAAGCAGGTCGAATGTCATAGGAAATAACGATGGCAGTGGTTGCTCGTAATAGGTTTTTAAAGTCGTTATGACCATCATGTTGCTCGAGAAACGCCTTGAATCTATCACCCATCCAAGGGTGAGAGACAACAACACGATTCATAATGTCGTCTATAGTTGGCGACAATGTATCTTGAGCAATTAATGGCAAAGTGCTTAATCTACAAGAGCTAGATAGATGATTTGAATAGACACAATCAACTAGCGACTCCGCATATGGGCCATTTTCAATATAAGGTTTAACGCTCGCTATAGCTTCATCAAAATAGGCATTTGAATTAATAGGCAATTTGTTCTCTATTAGCAGGCTTACCGTATCAGTTTTAGTTTCACCACTATATTGTTGCGCACTGACTCGTAATTCGATGATTTCATCTTGTGACACTTCAGGGGCATTGAAATAGACAGCTAATTGGCCATTTGTATCAGTGATATTTATGTTAGGCCCTGATAGTTGCGTCCACTGCAATGAGTTTGGGTTAATGGAATTATCAATACTTGCTCGCAAAGACACTTTATTGCGTTCAGAAACCGCATGACCTAAACGGGCGATCAGGTATTTTTCGTTGTTATCAACGGTAATAGATTGGCTTAATTCTATCGCTTGGCTGCCCTGATTAAAGGCAACATTAAAAGTATAATCACCTGACTCAGTTGGCGTAAATGAAATGACTTTACTGTTCGTTGCAAGCAGTTCTACCGATTCACCGGCGCTTTGCCGCCAGTTTATATCGGTCAGGGTTTGTTCAGGGGAGTAGAGCACTAATTCGATAGATTGGCCGATGCTAAACCTTTCATCTAAAACGATAATACTGCTTTCTGCCGAATCAATAGGCGGGGGATTAGCGTCGGTGTTATTGGAACTTGAACTTGAACCGCCACCACATCCGTGTAGTGTGAATATTATTGCAGCTGTAAATAGGATTTTAACGTTCATGATTGTCCTTTTCATTGGTTTAAATAATATTTAGCGCTCACCTTCCATGCGAGCTTTTTCTTCTGCCATTTCTACTTTTAATTTTTTAATACCTAAACCAAGTTCTTTGCCTCTGAATTTGGCGTAATAAGTTGCACCGTAAAACATACATGATGCAAATATAAATTCAAGACCGGCTAAGTAGCGATCGGCACTATCGACCCAAAGCGTGGTCAAACTATGTAGAAAATAAATAAGCACGATAAAGTTAGCCCATGCGTAGGTATAGGGTTTGCCTTGAATCATGCCTTTCAACGGTAAAAGTAGCGGCAGTATAAACAAGCAAAACGTTAGACTGGCGCTTAGTGAGCCTGGATTGATAACAAAGAGCCATAACGGCATAAGAATCAATAAGCCAATATAACCAATCAGCGCTATTTTTCGATATGTAGCTGTTTGAAAAGGCTGTTTGTTCTCAGCGCCAATTGCTTGCTGTGTTTGTTCTTGCTTCACAGTGCTGCTCACAGAAAAATGTTTACATTTTCAGGTGGGCGGCCAATGATGGCACTTTCACCTTTTACCACGATTGGGCGTTCTATTAGTTTAGGTGTATGCACCATAGCTGAAATAAGTTTTTCATCTGTGGCATCTTTTAAGCTTTGCTCCTTAAACTCTAGTTCTTTTACTCGCATCATTTTTATGGGCGACACTTGCAATTTTACTAGTAGTGCTCTGATATGTTTTTCATCTAAAGGGGTTTTTAGATATTCCACAATCGTAACTTCAGCGCCTGAATCTTCAATTAACTGCAAAGTCTGGCGACTTTTAGAACATCTTGGGTTGTGATAAATCGTTAGCATTGCGTTATCTCTATAAACGTTTCAGTTTTTCTTGTTGTTCATTAAATTGCAAAATGCGTGCTTTAATACGTTTTTGCAACAACTTGTCTTCTGTGAATGTGTATGCAGTTTGCATCTCATCAATTGCTCGAGGATATGCACCTAATAAGGCGTATACTTCGGCTGAAGATATGTGCATCATCTCTTGCTTGTCGCTTTTACGATAAATAGTGGTTAATAAATCGTAGGCAATAAAATTACCAGGATTAACCACTAAAAAGTCTTGTAGTATTTGTGTCGCATGTTCCAATTTACCCGCTTCTTGCAATACGTTGGCGTAGTTTAATGCGATCACTTGATTCTTCGGCATTAATAGATTCAAGCGACTAAGCATACTTTCCGCCTGTGCGAACTGCTTAGTTAATATGAAAATGTCGGTTAATACATCGACGTAAAAGAGATTATTTGGCTTGCTCTTATGCAAGGGCTCTAAGATTTCTAATGCTTTCTGGTAATCTTTGTTTTCAAAATAAGATACTGCTAAGCCATATTCCGCGGCTTCTTTAACGCTATAACTTTGTTTAGTAAGGACATTGTTAAAATAAGCGATATTGCTTTTACCATCACTCTGATAGCGCGCCTTAATACGTGCTTTTGCTAGTTCAAAATCAAGGCTTGGAGCGAGCTGCACATTAGGATAGTTTTGTGCTCGCAATCTTGCATCGGTAATACGAGAATCAGGTAATGGGTGAGTCAGGAGCATAGCGGGCGGTTTACTACTATATCGATACTTCTCTGACATTTTATTGAAAAAGTTAGGAGCGCCCATTGGATCGAAGTTACTATTCGCGAGTAGGGCAATACCCACTCGGTCGGCTTCTTTTTCGTTGCCTCTGGTATAGTTGATACCTGATTGTTGGGCCATGGCCATTGATGCACTAATGGCAGCCATACCCACAGTTGGATTTATTAACGCAAGTAAAACACCAGTTGCCATGGATGCCATGGTCATTGGTTGAGCTCTTGACTGCGCTTCCAATCGTCTTGCCAAGTGTCGTTGGGTAACATGAGAAATTTCATGAGCGAGCACAGAGGCTAACTCACTCTCATTGTCCGCGGTAGTTATAAGTCCTGAGTGAACGCCAACATGACCGCCAAAAAAAGCAAATGCATTGAGTTCTTTATTGTTGATAACAAAAAATTCAAATTGATAATTAACATCTTGGGCATTTTGAACTAATAAGTTACCCAAGTGATTAATATACTCGGTTAGCACAGGATCATTGATTAAAGGTTGTGATGCTCTTAATTGACGCATCATGGCATCGCCGATTATACGCTCTTTATCGATTGATAAGATACTCGTTCCAGCGGCACCAATTTCCGGCAACTTGTTCTTCGACGTGTTTTGAGCTAGAGCAGTTAAACTGGTAGTTGCAAAAGCAATAGCACAAGATAATGCGATGGATTTAATTTTAGGCAAAGCTATTTCCAATAATTTATATTTAGTCGCCGAATACTTAAAACGGCTCTGAGGTTGGTTTACCATGTTTTTTCATTATTTCGGTTACAAACTCTGCAATGTTGTAGCCTTTAACTGTTATGACATTAAAATCTTGGTCAAGTTCTGTTAGTAACTTTTGAACGCGCAAATAAATATGTTTAATTAACGCTTTATCTGCATCATCCCCTTTATTAACGGTACTAATAATAAAGTCAGGCAATTTGTTTACTCGAAATAATTGACGCATAGATAATGGTAACCATTCTTTAAATGGACATTCATCCGAACCACTTAGCGGGTGGTACACCATCTCACCTTTAATTAGTGGATAACAATGTACTTCGTAACCTATTTCATCGTAAACATGTTTAAGCATAATCTTTGGCTTAACTGCTACTGATATAGTCCCATTTTCATCTTTAGAGCCACCAAGTTTCTCTAAGTTCCAGTTTTCTTTATTTAGAATCGATTTGTAACCACTTTCAAAACCATGGGTAAGCAATTGATCTAAATCACTCGCAGAACTCGTCACCATGCTATAAATAGCCGGTATTTCACCCCAATTAAGTTTTTTCTTGTGGGCATTTATTGCGCTAAGCGGCGCATTGCTAGGTAATGTACTCATAAAATAGTGATTAATTTAACATTCTTTGATAAATGGCGACGACAAACATTGTAATAGATTGTCGCAAATTAGATAATCAAACTAAAGCGTTGTTTAGAAAAATTACAATGATTTACGAATATGATGCCACTTTAGACAAATGTCCACTACCGTTAGTTAAATTACGTGTAATACTGAAGAAAATGGCAGATAAAGACAGTTGTATCATAAGAATTGCGGATAAAGGCTCAAAAAGCGACATTCCAAAATTACTAGATCAACAAAAATACTGTTTCACCGTTAAAGAGTTAGTTGGCGATGTAGTCGAACTACACATTTATAATAGGTAATAATTTATGGTTAGGTTTTTTTCGGACTGGTATAGCCGAAAGTTTTCAGATCCGCAAGCAGTGACATTAGTGATTATTTTAGTCGCGGCTTTTTTACTTATTTATTTCTTCAGTAATTTATTAATGCCTGTGTTTGTCGCAGTAGGCATAGCCTTTTTACTCGATCTTCCAGTAAATAAATTGAAAAGCTTCGGCATATCAAGAACTTATGCGGTAACCATAGTGGTTGCTGCTTTTATTGGCTTTGCTTTACTGACTTTACTAGGTTTACTCCCTTTGGTTTGGAAACAAGGGAGTAATTTGATAAGGGAATTGCCTAATATGATCAGTGAAGCTAACGTATATTTGCTAGCACTGCCTGAGAAATACCCTGAACTAATTCAAGCTAGTCAAATAGAAAGTATTATATTGGCGACACGAGATCGATTTATTGAGTGGGGGGAAGTCATATTAGAGGTTTCTCTCAATTCTATCTCTAATCTTGTCGCGTTGATTATTTACTTGATTCTCGTACCGATTATGGTGTTTTTCTTTTTGAAAGATAAAAAGCCCTTGCTGACAGAATTGACGCGATTCCTCCCACAAAATCGCAAAATGGCGATTCAGGTCGGAGATGAAATGAATCGTCAAATCCTCAATTATATTAGGGGTAAGGTGATTGAAATATTAATCATCGGCACCACTTCCGTTATTACCTTTGCGTTTTTGGATTTGCGTTACTCTGTTTTGCTTGGTGTATTGGTCGGTTTTTCTGTGTTGGTGCCTTATGTTGGCGCTACCTTGGTGACTTTGCCTGTGATGTTAGTAGCCTTTTTTCAATGGGGTTTTGGCTCTGAGTTTGGCACGGTAATGATTGCTTATGGAATTATTCAAGCGTTAGATGGGAATTTACTTGTTCCTATTCTCTTCTCAGAAGCGGTCAATTTGCATCCAGTTACTATCATTGTTGCGGTGATATTATTTGGTGGACTGTGGGGTTTCTGGGGCGTATTTTTTGCAATTCCGCTGGCGACGTTAGTTAAGGCGGTAGTGAATGCATGGCCTCGAACATTAAACGAAGAAGAAATACCTGAGCCTCAATAGGTTAGGCCTATATAAGTCTTTAGTTTAAATTTGTTGAAAAATAGAGTACTCACATTCCAGACACGGTAAAATACGCTGTTTGTGTTTGTAAATACTCTAACGATTAAAATTTGGAAAGTGTTAATGAATTCAGAAAATATATACGAGAACAACCCGTTACACGGTATAAAACTTGAACAAGTATTGGCCACTTTAGTCGATCATTACGGATTCGAAATTTTGCATGCCTATTTAAATCTAAATTGCTTTAAAACCAACCCTAGTTTGGAATCAAGTTTAAAATTTCTACGTAAAACTGAATGGGCTAAAGACAAAGTTGAAGCGTTTTATATGTATCAATATAAAAGCCTTCCTAAGGCAGATGATGAACAGTTTCAGCTGCCTCCACGTGATAGAATAGTACCAGCTCACCAAAAGCCAGGAGAGCCTAGAGAGCTTAGCCTTGAAGATGCTGAACGATTACGATTAAAGAAAGCGAAAGTCACCAGAGAAAGAGCCAGTAGCTCTGGTCGAGGGAAAGGGCCAAAATCCAATGACCCTTGGGCACATTTGAAGTAATAGCGAAAATATCCGCACCGAGTTTATCGATTAAGAAAATGGGTGCTTAAGTAAATTCACCAATATGGATTAACATGAAACTTTTAGTTAGAAATTTATCTCGTTCAACGACAGAGCAAGAGCTACGCATTTTATTTTCAGCGCATGGTACGGTAAACGAATGTACCTTAGTACTTGATCAAGAAACTGGGCTGTCAAAAGGATTTGGCTTTGTAGAAATGCCAATAGAGAAGCAAGCAATAGCGGCGATAGAAAATTTGCACGAAAAGCGTATTGCTAAGAACAGGATCCGCGTTAAGTTAGCAAAATAATAAAGATTGAAAAAGCCGCTAGTATAAGCGGCTTTTTCATTACAACTACTCAGCTAGCGCGGCCAAGTGAGCGATAACAACTTCATGATGGTCTTTAGTTTTAAATTTATTAAAAACATGGCTTATCTTACCGTCTAATCCCACGAGGAAAGTCAACCTGTGTATACCATCGTACTCTCGGCCCATGAACTTCTTTAAGCCCCAGACGCCAAAATCTTCGGCTGTTTTGTGCTCTGGATCAGATAATAAGGTAAAATTTAACTCATCGCGCTGACAAAATTTATCTAAACGCTTAGGCTCGTCAGGACTGATACCAAATACTACTGTGTTGTGGCTTTCTAATGCTGACTTACTATCTCGTAACCCCTGTGCTTGAACTGTGCAGCCGGGTGTCATTGCCTTAGGGTAGAAGTATACTAGCACTTGCTTTTTTCCAATAAAATCGGCCATTTTAACCATGTTGCCGTTTTGATCAGCTAATTCAAATAATGGAGCCTTGTCGCCTACCTGTAATGTATTCATAAGCTTTCCTAATAATTATTGATGTATGATTTGTTTAATACAGCCTTGAACGTCAAATTGTTCACATAATTCTACAAATTCGTTTTCTAGTAGCTCTATGTTGGCCTTTTCATTAACGGTAAACTCAATCTGTGCACTCATCATATTTGTTTCTGGATCGATATCTGATTTTAGTGAAGATATGTCAAGATTTCGGTGCGCAAAGAAGGATGTGACTGCTTTCAATATCCCCGGTTGATCGATACCAGAGTATTGCACTTGATAATATTGACTGATATCCAAGGTTTTATAACCAGATGTGCGCTTCATCATAGTCAGTAGGTCTAGGCTATGAGCGAGCATTGGTAGTTTGGATTCTAATTGATTGATCGCTCTTACGTCACCTTTAAGTAACATTATAAAGGAAAATTCGTGGCCGAATATTGCCATACGACTGTCCATAATATTACACCCGCACTCGCTAGCTAAGTTGGTGAGTTCGCTAACACAGCCCGTTCTGTCTGCTCCCATAGCTGTTAGCACTAAATATTGAGACATGTAAGAAAGTTACCGTTATTCAAAAAGGGGGCGCCATTGTAACCAGAAACGAGTGAAAAATTAACCCTAGTCAATCTTTTAGGTTTAAGTCTCGGGATTTGAATGAATACCAGATATGGAACGCTCAGATAGTGTTAGCCAGCCGTTTCTGGTGCAATATCATTTTTGTTAATCGGGAAAATCTCATGATAGAGGTTTAGTCTTGTATAAATACTCAACAAAATTGCTTGAAGCCTTTAATTTAATTACATTCGTTGCTTGTGTTTGTAAATGGTGGCAAGTACCATGTGGCGCATAAAAATTTTAGAAAGGTTTACTGTATGTTTTCTGGGAGTATCGTTGCGTTAATTACGCCTTTTACCTCTGAAAATAGTATTGATTTTGAATGTGTAACCAACCTCGTTGAATGGCATATAGAGTCAGGTACTTCAGGCATTGTTGTGGCAGGTACAACAGGAGAATCTCCGACGTTATCTGTGGAAGAGAAAATAGCCTTGGCTAAGCATGTAGTTGCCGTCAGTCGAGGTCGCTGCAAAGTGATTGTCGGAAATGGAACCAATTGTACTGCGTCAAGTTGTCATTTTACAAAACAGTTAAATGATACCGGTATAGATGGTTACCTGACGGTGACTCCGTTTTATAACAAGCCAACATCAGCAGGCCTTATTGCTCACTTTACCGAAATCGCTAAAGCAACAAGCTTACCTATCATTTTATATAATGTACCAAGTCGCACAGGCTGCGATATGGCAAATGATGTTGTTGCTAAACTGTCTGAACTTTCCAACATTGTTGGACTCAAAGATGCGACAGGTGATCTGGATAGAGTTCAGCCGTTAAGAGTATTGTGCGGCCAAACGTTTAAATTACTTAGTGGCGATGACGTGACCAGTACCAAGTTTTGTCGACAGGGTGGCGATGGTATTATTTCAGTAACCGCGAATGTGGTACCGAAACAAATGGCTAAAGTGCAGTTGTTACTGCAAACCAATAAAATAGATGCAGCTTTGGAAATTGATCAACAGTTACAATCATTACATAATGATTTGTTTCTTGAATCGAATCCCATTGTTGTTAAGTGGGCATTATATATTTTAAATAAAATATCCAATGCATCCTTACGTTTGCCTTTGACTATGATATCTTCTCAGTCGAAGAAAATGATCGAGCAAACAATGAATAAGTTAAAATTATATCCTCAGGAGAGTTAATGAGTCGTCGTATCTTTTATTATTCAATTCTTAGTATGTCGCTTGCCGCTTGTAGTAGTGGCGTAGCTAAACGTGCAAACGGAGATTTTGAATATGCCAAAACACAAGAAGCTAATGCTGTTAATGTTCCTGAAAACTTATCAAAACCTACAATTAAAGATGAGTTTAAGATTGTAGCTGCTGACAAAGTGGGTGGTCCTGTAGGGAGCAATGTGGATGTGCGTGCGCCTTCATTGGTATTGCCTGTGGCAGCTTCCTCAAGAACAATTCCTGAATCGTCAGATTCAATTATTTGGTTCGATAAAGTTTTTGAAGATAAAGATCTCAAATTATTTATTATTGACGCAGTTAAAAGCCAGTTGAAAGATGATGGCGTCGATATTGAGAGCCAATCTGAAGATGGTTTAGAGCTTTTCTCAGGTTGGTACCATAACGAAAAGGAAACAGGTGTAATCTTAACTGATGTTGATTCGACTACCAGTATGAAGTTTAAATTCACCTTTGGCACTAGGCCTCATGGTCGAAGTGTTTCTGTGCAAGTGTCATTAGCAGATTACATGAAAACCGATAAAAAGGGCGCTACTAAAAAACCAGATCCTATTGATCAGCAACGTGCTGAAATGGCAATGCTGAATAAAGTTACAGCCCAAGTTGATTATCAATATCGTTTAAAACAACGTGAAAATAGGCTACTGCGTTCGACTCAGAAAATTGTCACTATAGGTATAAATCCTGAAGGTGAGCCAGCTTACCTTATTGAGTTAAATTCAGAGCTAATGTGGGAGAATCTGCCGATTTTCTTTGAACGACATGGTTTTGAAATAACCGATTTAAATGATAAAAAGAGAATCTATTTTGTTAACTTTACTAAACCGAGCGTCAGTGTTTGGGATAGTATTTGGGGTGAAGATAGACCTGTTATCGATTTTGAAAATCGTAAATATCAATTTGTTATCTCATCTAATCAAAACTCAAGTATTGTTACTATTTACAATGAAGATGGTGTGCCATTGACAGAAGAGCAACTTGAATTAGCATTTCCTGTCATGGAACGAGGATTATCTTTTAGATAATTGAAATTCAAAAGATTCTTTTTTCAGATAAAAAAAACTCCGCTAGCCGGAGTTTTTTTTATCTGAACTTTGCTTAGTTTGTTTAGGGTCCAAAAAGTTATGTTCACTTTTGTCGGTTTTATGGGTTCGTGGTAGGGTTTCTTTTAAGTCATTTAAACCACTTTTTCTAAGCGGCATACTTGAGTTTTTGTGAACAGTACTTAAACCACCAATAATAAAAAGTGCAATAACAATAACTATAGTGATAGGGATCCAAGTTTCCATTTTGTAATATTCCTAATTGTTAGGGGGCGCTTCAAAAGCGCTCGCAACAAAGCGATTATATAAATATGCTAAATTCTGCAAGATCACCGCTTTTTCTTTTATCTCGGAACCTTTAATTACGTCGTGTAAATTTTCTAGGCTCATATTATTTTCGAACAAAGTTGAAAGCGGGCGGTATGACAGATGCCATGGCTCCGCTGCAACTCCGCCTTGATAGCTATGATAAGGGAAATAAAAACCGAAACGACTTGCATGAAAGTTAAGCCACTCGGTTAATCGACTAAAAGTACCATGCTCGGTGTATTCTGATACTTCTAATTTTAGTGCTTGATGCTCGCCCAACATACTTGGTGCGTAAACATCAATATCTGTTCCCCAATGATGGCGACTAGCACCTGGCAACGCAGAAAATAACATAATCGCTTGAATACGTTCGAATGCATCCATATTTTGTTCAATGATGGGCTTTTCATTAATATCTAGAATGGGCTGATTACCCGTCATTTTTCTATTCCAGATTGCTAGTTGGCGTTCGAATGAACGAAAACCGCTAGCTATTGATAGGTCTATACCATCTTGTTTTGCTGCACTGACCATAGCTTGCCACGCATCAAGCATATCCATATGAATACCCAGTGATGGAGTTAACCATGTAATGTGGCTGTCAGTTAAACCAACGAGCTGCTCTTGGTTTATTTCGGACATAAAATATTGACCAAAGACTGGTAGTAAATTTCTACTAAGTTTACTAAATCGTCACAGGATACGCTTTCGTTAATTTGATGAATTGTTGCGTTACATGGGCCTAATTCAAGTACCTCAGCTCCTGTAGGCGCAATAAACCGGCCGTCAGATGTACCGCCTGATGTTGATAAAATTGCTTCTCTATTGGTGACTTTTTTTATGGCATTTGTAACACCATTAAGTAATACACCAGGCTCAGTGATAAATGGTTTGCCGTTATAGGTCCATTTAATATCAAAGTCGAGCTGATGAGAGTTTAGTATTTCAGTAACTTTGTTGACGATCTTCTGATCGGATAGTTCGGTGCTATAGCGCAGATTAAACCATGCGACTAAATGACCAGGTACCACATTCGTAGCGCCAGTTCCTGACTCAATATTGGTTAATTGAAAGCTTGTTTCAGGAAAATATTCGTTCCCGTGATCCCAATGGGTTTGGCTAAGTTCCGCTAAAGCAGGCATTGCTAAGTGGATTGGGTTTTTAACGTGATCAGGGTAGGCGACATGACCTTGTTTTCCCTTAACGGTTAATTCACCAGAAATAGACCCTCTTCGACCATTTTTTACGACATCACCCACTAAATGTGAACTAGACGGCTCTCCGACAATGCAATAATCAATCTTCTCATTTCTCGCTTCTAATGTATCAATGACGCGAGTCGTGCCGTTGATAAAAGGCCCTTCCTCATCACTGGTAATCAGGTAGCTTATCGAGCCTTGGTGATCGGGATGCTGATTAACAAATTTAACCGTCGCAGCAAGCATTGCGGCTAGACTGCCTTTCATATCAGCAGCACCTCGACCGTACAACATTCCATTGTGAACAACAGGATCAAAGGGGGGAGTATGCCATAATGACAGGTCGCCTGTTGGTACAACATCTGTGTGTCCGGCAAAACAAAATACTGGGCTTTGCGTGCCTTTTCTAGCCCACATATTAGTGGTGTCATCAAACACAAGTGACTCAATATTAAAGCCGAGCGGGCTTAAAATATCAGCCATTAACTCCTGACACCCTGCATCTTCTGGAGTAATAGATACTCGCTCGATAAGCTGTTTAGTTAGTTCAATTACATCATCAGTCATTATTTGAATATCTCTTGATAAACCGGCTCTTTAAAACCTATTGTTAATGTCTCGCCTACAATCATTACAGGCCTTTTAATCAACGTTGGTTGCTCGAGCATCGCTTTAAAAATAGTCTCTTCAGTTAGATCGTTCTTTATCGCATCATCTAAATTTCTAAATGTTGTACTTCGTTTGTTAAGTAATTCTTGCCAGTCAGCGAGTTTGAAAAACTCTGTTAATAAAGACTCGGTTAAACCATCTTTTCTAAAATCGTGGAATGTAAAATCTACTTGATTATTGGTTAGCCACTTTTGAGCTTTCTTGATGGTGTCACAGTTATGGATACCGTATAACGTGGTCATGAATGTTCCTTAAATTATTCTAAATGACGTGGTATTGATTTGAATTGAGCGCTTCAACAGCTTTATCTACGGTTTGTTCTTTTACTAAAATATAATCGGTATCAAAAGTCGATATTGTGAAGATGCTGATTTTTTCGTTCGCTAATACCGTAGAAATATTTGATAAAATACCCGTTAAGCTAAAACCTAATGGACCTACTACTTCCAATGCTCGCCAGCCTGATTCAACATCATCGCTATTAATTACTATATGAGAAGGCAGAACAATCGAGACTTCTTCATATGTTTTAGCGATAAAGTAAATTTCCGCGTCAAATACGCAGGCAGGAACTTTGCTCGATACAGCAAGACTATGAATTGAAAAATTTTCATCGAGCAACTGTAGAGTAAGTTTAGCACTCATGGGGAATCAACCTTTTGAAAATTAAATAGTACACTATAGCCAAGCGACTTGAAAATGCATTTTCTAGTCGTTTGGCTATAGTCGATATTGTAGTTGGAAGACTAGGGGTTTCGTGCTTGTTATCATGATTGATTAATCTTCTTTAATTGTTTTATTTGTAATTGTTTTGATTCGATTATTTCCAATAAAATGACTTTTATATTAACTTTAGACAAACATTATCGTTAAACGATTGTTATTAATAGTTATTAGAGAGGATGTATGCGTTTAGTTTAAGTAAACGCTTAATATATCAAAGGAAATGATATCCACAAAACCTGTGGATATCATTGTTCACAAGCTAGGGTCAAGTCTTTAAGTTGTTGTAATGTATGAATTAAAATATTGGTTTGTTTTTTGACTCATTTTGCTCAAGCAATATCTTGTATTAAACGAGCAAAAGCTAAGCTTAATGTTACAAAAACCATAAACACGAGAGTTCTTCAACGTTAAATCTCTTGTTTATGGCTAAATAGATGAGAGTTAATTGTTTTTTGCTTGTATCGCTGTTAATGCAATAGTGTATACAATATCGTCAACCAAAGCGCCACGAGATAGATCATTAACTGGCTTGCCCATTCCTTGAAGCATAGGGCCAATACTTATTAAATCTGCCGAACGTTGTACCGCTTTGTATGTCGTGTTACCGGTGTTAAGATCAGGGAAGATAAATACATTAGCTTTACCGGCAACGGGGCTATTTGGTGCTTTCTTTCTGGCGACATTTTCCATAATGGCGGCGTCATATTGAAGTGGCCCGTCGATCACTAAATCAGGTCGCTTTTCTTGGGCTATTTTGGTGGCTTTGGTCACTTTTTCTACATCCGCCCCATGTCCTGAACTACCTGTACTGTAACTTATCATCGCGACTTTAGGATCAATGCCAAATTTGATCGCAGACTCTGCTGATTGTATCGCAATATCAGCGAGTTGCTCGGCATTAGGGTCGGGGTTTATTGCACAATCTCCGTACACCAGCACTTGATCGGGAAGTAGCATAAAAAATACCGATGAAACCAATGTTGAACCTTTTGCTGTTTTAATAAGCTGTAAAGCAGGTCGAATGGTGTTTGCTGTCGTATTTACTGCACCAGAAACTAATCCGTCTACTTGTCCTAGTTGAAGCATCATAGTACCAAGTACCACAGGGTCTTGTAGTTCTTGGCGGGCAACAATTTCCGTCAAGCCCTTATGCTTTCTAAGTTCAACCATGGGTCTTACATAGTTTTCTATGATGGTTTCAGGATCAGTGATGAGAACGCCAGGGGGCAGGTTAATCCCTTGTTGCTCTGCAATCAGCAATATTTCAGCTTTGTTGCCAAGTAGTTGGCATCTGGCTATTTTCCTCTGGGCACAAATAGCTGCGGCTTTTATCGTTCTTACGTCAGTACCTTCAGGTAAGACAATAAGTTTATCTGCTTGTTGTGCCAGATGAGTAAGTTTGTGTCTAAAAGCAGGAGGAGACATCAGTGATACGCTGCCAGCATGGGCCTTAAGTTCTAGTAGCCAATTAGGCGTAATATGATCAGCAACATATTCTTTAATGCGCTCTTGGCGTTGCTCGTCGTCAGCGGGTATTTCCGGATTATAATTCATAATGTGACGAGACGTTTGCCAGGTGTCCCATGGGACTGACAATATAGGCAATCCAGCGTTTAAAGCTTGTTTGCATAAGGTAAGTACATGATCATTTGGTATATAACCGTTAGTTAATAATAAGGCTCCGACTTTAGTCCCATTTAACGCCGATAAGCATGTAGCGATAATGATATCAACTCTGTCTCCTGGGGTTACAATAAGTCTACCAGGCACTAGATGGCTGACTAAGTTTCCGACTGTTCTTGCACAAAAGGTTACACTGCGTATGCGTCTATGTGCCATATCGCCCGCGTTGATGATCTCTGCATCTAGGTACTCTGCAACATCCTTTACACGAGGCGCGATCAGATCGAGTTCCCATGGAATACTACCTAATAATTGAAAATTTGGATTTTTAAAAATAGACAAATTTTGCCACGGACTCAGATCCGTATTTTGAATTATATCGGCTTCTCGTGGCAACAGACCAAATTCATCCTGGTCAGGAGAGTTTAACTTGTTAATTATGCAGCCCAATAAACGTTTATTTTTGATTCCGCCATAGGTTTGCGCTGAAACTTCAATTCGATCCTCAAATTGTTCGGTATCATCATTATCGGGTGCTGCAACTAACACGATCTCAGCGGACAGTGCTTGAGCAACATCGCGATTAATTCTTGCTGCATAGGGTTGTCGAGTCGTTGGAATCAAACCTTCTATAATGACCAACTCACTATCACCTTCAACTAACTCACAGTTGGCGACAATCTGCTCGAGTAAAACCTCATGTTCGCCATCGCCCATTTTTTCTTCAAAGTGACTAAGAAGAATAGAGTGTTCAGTTTTGGTAAAATATGAGTCGTTAGTAGAACGGTTACGTTTGTTTCTTGCTAACTGGCTAATAGGTTTAAAGTGAGCAACGTTAATTGCTTCGCGTTGGCAAGCATGGACCATACCTAAGACAACGCTCGTAAGACCAACACCAAAACCAACAGGCACTACCATGATACGGTGAGTTCTTTTAGATTGATTCATGTTTATTCCTTAGTAATAACTGCTTGGGTTTGTTCAGCGATAACCCACTCTTCATTAGTCGGTATGACCAAACAAGTTCGGCTATTTATCGACGAAATTTGACCCGCTTTGCCAAATCGGCAATCATTATTTGCGGCATCGTCTACTTTGAAGCCGATAAGAGCGAGACGTTTAAGTACCTCACTTCTGACATATGATGAGTTCTCACCTATACCGCCAGTAAAAACAATGCCATCGAGTTGAGTGAGCGATGCAGTATAGCTGCTGATGGTTTTTGCTATCCGATAACAGAAGACATCTAATGCTAATTTTGATTGTAGATGATTTTGCTCTAGTGCTGCTTCTTCAAGAGTACGACAATCGTTACTGAGCTCCGATATACCTTTGAGGCCACTTTCTTTGTTAAGCATAGTACTAATTTGTTCAGTACTATATCCAAGTGCACTCTCTAAGTGCAGCAATAGCCCTGGATCTAAATCGCCACTTCTGGTGCCCATAACCAGACCTTCTAACGGTGTCAATCCCATGCTTGTATCGACAGATTTACCATCTTTAATCGCGGCAATACTGCAGCCATTTCCTAGATGAGCCGTGATAACACTTGTTTGCTCGAATGACTTACCTAACATTACTGCTGCTTGCTTGGCTACATAATAGTGACTCGTACCATGGAAGCCATAGCGTCTAATGCCATGGTTTTTATAAAGGCTATAAGGGAGACCATATAAATAAGCATGCTTTGGCATTGTCTGATGAAATGCGGTATCAAAAACGGCCACTTGTGGCAAAGAAGTAAATGACTCTAAGGTTGCGTTAATTCCAATTAAGTTTGCAGGATTATGAAGTGGCGCTAATGATGACAGCTCTTTTATCTTATTGATCACGGTTGGGGTAATGACCGTTGGTTGGCTGTAGACTTCTCCGCCGTGAACAAGCCTATGTCCTATGGCAATAATATCTTCATCTAAGTGTTTTTCTTTTAGTTGTGACAAGGTTTCAGCGATGGCGACTTTATGATTAAACGGAGAGGCTATTGCTTGAGTTGTTTTTTTACCTTCATAGTTAATCGCCAAAGTTGCATCGGATGCGCCTAATCTATCCGCAAGGCCGGTAAGCAAGGTGTGCCTGGTTGCTAAACAGATCAGTGAAAATTTAAGCGATGAACTACCACAATTTATAACTAAGATTAATTTACGCTGCATATTAAAATTTATTTATTAATGATAACCGTACTATAGTGCGTTTTATGATTGAAAGTATTGATTTATGGCAAATAATTAAGTTAAGTGATGGAAAGCGATTGAAAGAACAAGCTCGACAGTTTAAAAATAGAGTTACATTTTTAAACTGTTAAAAATGGTGCTTTTAGTTTATGGTTAAACAATGAAATTAAGTGTTATAGCGCTCATTAAATTGGGTCTAAAGTATATGAAGTTATGGCCAGAACGTTCCGAATTAGCAGGTTACTTTGCTGAGTATCGGGCAGTTCAGATGGCTCGTTTTACCTATCGTGTATTTCCAGGATTGGCTTTACTGACTATTATTTTACCCTTGGGCATGGGATTGAGTGAACTTGTTCCTCAGATGATAGTGTACAGTTTATTTATCGCGTCTATGCCATTGCAAGCGTTAGTTATCCTAGGTGTTAAGGCGGATAAATTTTTAACTCCGGCTTTAGCGCAGTGGTATAAAGAGGGCGTGGCAAAATATAACCAACAAGGCGGCTCAATTAAGTTATCTGCCCATAAACCGCGCTATATAGATTTGGCAATATTACTCAATATGTCATACAGCCAAGCGACAAAATAGTTTATTTATCCCGCTCGGTTAACATTACTCGGGTAAAGCTAATTCTTCTTGAATACTCTAATTTGAAAATCAGCTTGGCAAGTAAAATTGTTTGATTTTGCGATCTCGCTTTTGACCGTTTCAGAGGCCTTGAACGCAAATGGGGTCATTGATAATAAATTTAAGGTATCTGTACCTGTTTTGAGCGTCATCGCATAAGATAAATTTTCTTGGTGGATCAACGATAAGTCTTTAATTGGGCATTTTTCTTCATCGTGCGGCTGAGCGTTTTCATAAATCAATGCTTTAAGCTCAAATAGATGTCTTTGTGCTGGTGTTACTGTGATCAAATAGCCATCAGTTTTTAATGACCGGGTAAATTCACCTTCTAAAATAGGTGCATAAATGGAGACGATACAGCCGAAGTAGTTGTCACTAAAAGGAAGTTGCGACAAAGTAGCAACACTAAAATGACAATCGTTATACTTTTTCGCCGCCTTCTTTATGGCTTCTTTTGCTATATCAACACCATAGACTAAATTTTCAGCGTGTTTGTGTTGATGAGTATAAAATCCTTCACCACACCCAGCATCTAAAACAGGTAGATCAGCATCGCTAAACTGCTTCTTCAAATCAACTAATCGAGACGCTAACGGCTGATAATAGCCTTGTTCAAGAAAATCTCGCCTAGCATTCACCATCGCTTTGTTGTCGCCAGGATTTTTAGAATGCTTGAATTGAACAGGGAGTAAATTGACATAACCTTCTTTAGCTAAATCATAACAATGTTTTTGTTGGCACTGATAGATTTTTTCATCAAGTGTTAAGGGGCTTTTGCACAGTGGGCAGATATATAACGCGTTATTTGACATTTAATTAAGAGGGAAGCTCTTAACAGTCTTCCCATTCCAATGTGTTTAAATTAGTTAAATACAGACCAAATTGGCGCGTGATCTGAAGGTTTTTCTATTCCTCTTAACTCATAATCCACGTCTGCTTCATGACATGTTTGAGCAAGTTGTTGAGTGGCGAGTATCACGTCAATTCGAAGGCCTCTATTATCATCAAACCCTCTAGAGCGATAGTCAAACCATGAATAGCGTTCAGTGCGGTCTGGGTGCAACGCTCTAAACGTATCTACAAACCCCCAATTCATCAGGTCGGCAAGCCACTGACGTTCTTCTGGTTGGAAACTACACTTGCCTGTTTTTAACCAGCGTTTACGATTAATTTCACCAATACCAATATCTAAATCTGTTGGCGAAATATTAATATCGCCCATCACCACGACATGCTCATCTGGCGTATGGTGATCATTTAGGTATTGCATCAGGTCTTTATAAAATTGGCGTTTGTAAGGATATTTGGTTTCATGGTCAATATTTTCGCCTTGCGGGAAATAACCATTTAGCACGGTGACTTTTTCGCCTGCTTCATTGGTCGTTTGAACCATGATCATACGCTTTTGATGTTCTTCGTTGTCACTAGGAAAGCCTTTTTGTACAAAGTCGGCAGGTTTTTTACACAACATAGCGACGCCGTAGTGAGCTTTTTGGCCATGAAAATAAACCTGATAGCCCATTGCTTCGACGGCATCGATAGGAAAGGCATCATCATGAACTTTGATTTCTTGTAGACCAATAATATCTGGTTGATGTTTATCTATAATCGCCTGTAACTGATGGAGTCTAGCTCGCAAGCCATTAATATTAAAAGAGATGATTTTCATATTTGTTATTGTTCCTATCTGAAAACTTAGCTGCACTTTGGTTGCAGAGAGCACCTAGCGTACGAATACCTTGATGATATCATCTTAAAATTCTGCTCAACACTATTATTCGGCGATATAGGTTTGATTGGGCAAAAATGCAACACCTCCTTAAGTGGCGGAATTTAGGTGCTAATTTTGCGTCTGATATCGATAGAATAACAAGGTGCTGATCAGCGCTAAAAACGCGCCAAACATAATCGCCAAATCGGTACTGATAATTGCAATCAAACTACCTAATATAGCAATTAATACGTTAGCTAAAGAAAACGTGGTGGTTAACAATCCCATTAGTTGTCCTTGTCCAATGTGGCTGAATTTGTCTGATATATACACTGGGATAAAACCATTGAAGAGCGCGATACATACGCCAACAAACGCATAATAAGGCCAAAGGAAAGCTTGGCTGACAAATGAATGCAACATTAAGATCAAGGATAACAGTGCCAAACCTAATAAAGCGCCTTTTTGCAGACCGATACGCTCTTTAATACGAGTTACAACAAATATGCTAGTAAATATCATAAAGCTAGTTAATAACGCGGTGATTAACCCTATTTGAGTGCTCGAGAAAGAAAAGTGCTCGGCTAATAGTAGAGGATAAAATTCGTAGTAGGCGTTTAGTCCTAAGGTTGCTAAAAAATAGATCGAGAAGAGAAAGAAAATGGCTTTGTGCTTTAGTAATGTGAAAGAGTTTTGTTTACGGATCAAACGGGCTAAATTAACCTGTTGTGATTCTGAAATAGTGTCTTTAGGTAATAAAAAGCCGATACTCAGACACGCAATTAAAGTAATCACCACCGCGACGGTAAACACAAAGTCTATGCCAAAGGGGTGTAATATACCGCCCATGAGTGGCCCAATTAACCAACCAGCGTAGCCCGTAGCGTTAATTAAACTAAAGGTTCTAGTTTTATCTAGCGTCGGCGATAAATCGATAGCGATAGCCTTAGCCACACTAATGTTGCCTTCACATAGACCAGTAATGAACCTTGTAATAATCAGTAATGGGAATGATTCAACAACAAATGCCATGATCGTACCGGCATAGCCGAAAGCACTGAGAAATAGGGTTGTCATTAATACGCTTTTCCTGCCCCAAACATCTGATGCTGCGCCAATGACAGCGCTACCGATGAGCACGCCAAATGGGTAGACAGCTAATACTAGACCCAGTAAAAACTTTGGCGGTAGGTCGTTAAATGTAGTGATTGGGTTAATGACGTCGACGAAATAAGGTGCAAGGATAGGGTAAGGTAAAGAAATACCAATACAGCTGAGTAAAACAGCACACATGGCTGCAGTAAGTGATTTTTTTGCTTGCAATAAATCCATTAAAGTCTATTGATGCCTATTTTCGAGGAAGTAAAAAATTACCTGACGCTTTAGCTAAGAATCTTCATAGGATAACATATCAGTTGTTAAACGTGAGCAACTCCTCTAAGCTGATAACTATATGCAAGTTAAACATATTTTTTTATTTTAGTGTGATGTTTCTTCACTAAATAATCCAATAATTTGGATTCAATAATACGCTAAATTTATTCTATACAGTTAAAGTGATACCGGAGAAAAGAGATGTCTGAGAATATGTCATCGGTAAAGAAAATATTATTAGTTGAAGACGATAGGCAGTTATCCAATTTGGTGACGGACTTTCTGTCAGCAGAGGGCTTTCACGTTAAACAAGAGTTTAGAGGTGATACAGTTGCTAAGCGGGTTGATTCGTTTGTACCGGACTTAATTATTCTTGATGTGATGTTGCCCGGAAAAGATGGCTTTGCAGTTTGTCGCGATGTCCGTCCTTCGTTTACCGGCCCGATACTAATGTTAACGGCAAAGAGTACTGACTTTGATCAAGTGTTAGGGTTAGAAATTGGTGCTGATGACTATGTGATTAAACCGGTCGAACCACGCGTTTTATTGGCGCGTATCAATGCATTATTAAGGCGTGGTGAATTACCTAAAGAAAAATCTGAAAAAGCAGAGATTAATTGTGGTGAGCTATATATTAGCAGAGGTTCAAGGCAAGTCACTTTGCATAATGAAAATATAGAGTTAACTAGCCAAGAATTCGACTTGCTTTGGTTGTTGGCAAGCAAGCCGGGGGAAGTACAAAACCGAGACTATATTTATAAGGCTGTGGTTGGTCGAGAATATGATGGTTTAGACCGAAGTGTTGATGTCAGAATTTCTCGATTACGCAAAAAGTTACATGACAGCAATGAAACACCATTTCGCATTAAAACGATCTGGGGACAAGGATATTTATTTGTTCCTGATGCGTGGAATTAATGAACCTAACTTAATGCCTATTTCACTAAGAGACTGGTTATGAAACTGGGTCGTTCTTTCATCAATATTTATGGTTTTGTTGTTATTTTATTTATAGCATCAGGCTTGATACTTGACGAGGTTTGGCACGAGTATGTTAAAAACGATGCCCAGTCATATGCCGGCTATGAAACTCTACTTGAAGCCCTAGAACAATATGGTCTTGATAACCCCAAAGAACAGTGGCAGCAACGTTTTAGTGATTTCTCAACTCGCTTCGATATTCCCCTGCGTCTAGGTAAAGTAAATGAATTTGATATGGAGTCGGATAAGCAGCTTATTCAGCTTAACAGTGGGCAAACGATTGTCAAAAACGATGATAAGTTCCTTTATTTAGCGAGGGCTATAGGAACAGATAACGATATTATTATTCTAGGACCAATGCCTGTTCCTGAAAGGCCCGGTGTTGGCGTAGGGTTACGCGTGTTAATTTTTGGGGGAATTGGAGCCATCTTGATGATATGGCTTTGGCCGATATCAAAAGATCTTGAGCAGTTAAAAAAGGCTGCCGCAGCTTTTGGACAAGGTGATTTGTCTGCTAGAGCTGGGCCTCCCAAATCTAATACGATGCGAACTACCGTTAACGCATTTAATCTAATGGCGATGAGAATTAAACGATTGGTAGACGCCTTTAAAGAATTAACGAGTGCCATTTCTCATGAGTTAAGAACTCCACTAGCCCGTTCAAAATTTGCTTTGCAAATTCTTGAAGGGATTGACGAACGTAAAAAACAACAAAAATATTTAGACCAAATTCGCTCAGATGTTCATGAACTTGAAGAATTAATTAATGAAATGCTGGTTTACGCCTCATTTGATAGTGATAAGCCAAAGCTACAGATGAGTTCATGGTCAGTTAGGGAAATAATAGATAACCAACTGTCCTCACATAAAGATTTTAGTTCAGATATCGAAATATCGATTCAGGGGAATGACTTCAATGTTATTTGTGATCGACACTTTATTGAAAGGGCACTCAGTAATTTTATCACTAATGCGAATAAGTATGGGGGCGATAAAATAAAAATTGAAGCAACCATGGACAAAGAATTTTTTACTATAGCGATCCACGACAATGGCCCAGGTGTCGGCGATGATTTTAAAAATCACGCATTTGATGCATTTACGCGTGCTGATGTTAGTCGAAATAAAGACACTGCTGGCTTCGGACTCGGTTTAGCTATTGTTCAACGGGTTATGGAGTGGCACCAAGGAATCGCATTTGTAGATGATAGCCAACTAGGTGGAGCAGTATTTGGCTTGAAGTGGCCAAAAAATCTAGAAATAAGTTAAAGTTTCATTAAGCCTATCCGATAAAGAGTAAGTAAGTTTTCGGTTTGGCAGTATTACTTGATAGACAATAACCTTTTAGTCCATGAGTTACAGCTTGGAGAGTCACTTAATCATTGTGTACACAATGAAAGAAGAGCTGACTTTGCCTTGATGCTAGCTATGTTAGTAGACGACGTTAGAGAATTTAGTCAATTTAAGTTGCCGTTAACTGAACCAAATGTGCAGACTAACAATGAAGCTCAATTAAGACGCCAATTTGAATTACCTCCTAAAGCAAAGTTAGCTCTTGATACTATGAGTGATATTATCGCTTTTGATCAAGGAGAAGCAGTGCATAAAGGGGAGCTTGCGGATATTAGACTGGAGTCAGCCTTATCACCTAGACCGCTGGCTTTTAGAGATGATAAAAGCTTCATACCCACGCAGATTCAAAATAATACTACCTTGTATTGTCAGTCGAAACATAATCAGCCGAAGAA
>PJEL010001245.1_pt1 | contig 26703 bp, 25 predicted proteins | sample 1853271 | NCBI WGS metagenome assembly PJEL01 (sample SAMN08108733, study PRJNA415343) | Invertebrate metagenome, whole genome shotgun sequencing project. | host: Globobulimina | place: Sweden: Gullmar Fjord | collected 2015-08
TTTGATAAAGAATTTAAGCTGTGGTTAATATCAATATAGAATAAATTTGAATTTCATAAAAAAGCGCTAAGGCAATATTGCCTTAGCGCTTTTATGTGATTGGCTTATAAACATGCTTTTAGAAGCTAAATTTCACGCCTACTGTCAGCGCATTTAAATCTTCATAAGTCTCGAACATTAACTCAGTTGATATTGATTCATTGAAGCTATAGCCAATACCGCCACCTAAGCCGAATTCATTTGAATCTTCTGAAGCTGACTCACTATTGCCACCATATGATGCTGTTGCTTTAATATCTAAGTTGGCATATGTTGGCGCTGCAAAAAAATATAAACCATTGTCTAGCTCCCACTGAGCTTTAACTGAAATAGCGGAAAAGCTTTTTATTTCGATATCGACATTTACATCCCAAATATTTATTGTCTCTTTGGCAACACCCGTACCTAAACGCACTTCTGGAATAATGTATAAGGTGTCAGTTACTTGAAATTTATAGCCCAATGAAGCGGTAATAGCGCCAAGATTGATATCCATATCATCTTCACTTTCTGATACGTTCATATAACCAATACCTGCTACCCAAGAGTTAGCTTGTGTAATAGTTGAAGCCGTAAGTATCAAAGTGCCTAACAGTAATTTTTTTAACATCTTTAAATCCTAATTAATTATTATTTTGAATCAAACAGGACGGGGGGGAAATAGGATTAACTAGACTTGCCACCTCCGTGTGGAAAGTAGAGCATAAATTAAAAAACATTTGAGTTCAACGCAGTAACAACAGGTATTAAATAATTACTGACAAATTACAGGCCTTGTCGGTAAACTATCGTTTTTAATTTTCATATTAGTCCGTCATATGACCTCACCTTTTACTTTTTCAGCGAGCTATATTCTTGATAAATCTCATTTTGAAGAATGTTTTAGCGAATCGGTCTCGCAACCGCTTATCTTAAAAAACTTTACCAAATCGATAGTACTTTCACTTGTTGGTCTTGGTTTCTTACTTTTTAGCGACCAAGACCCTTACGCTGCGTGGTTTATTATTGCACTTGGTATTTTAGATGCGCTAGGCATTTATTACCGAAAGCCGTGGTGGGTATTAAGGCAATTAATGAGCAAAGAAGCCAATAGCGAACTAACGGTTACTATTGATGAAGAAGGTCTAAGAAATAAGTCTTTTTATATCAGCAGCGTTATTTTATGGTCTGATGTTTCAGCAATTGAAAAAACAGCTAAGGGTCTGCTTATTTTCCATGCCAATGGTAAAAACTATTTATCTGATCGTGTTTTATCAGCCGAAGCTATTAGTTATCTTACAAATAAGGCTTTTTAACCGCATTAAATGAAATATAAAAAGCGCTAAAGTCTTCTTGAAAAAGTAACCGTTAACTATTTGGTGATAAATATAACATTACTTTAGCCGCTCATATATTAGCGCTAATGCTTGGAGCTGTACTTTAACGATATCTTGTTGTAACGAGTTAACTTTTTTGCTGGCAGTTCTTCGTATGATACTTGCTGGTATTATAGCCAAGTTAGTTAATAAGCTTTTTTAAGCTGTACGCTTGAAATTATTTTTTGCTAGCGGGCTATTAGTCATAGGCTTTGTTGGACTATAAAGATATAATATCGGCCGATTAATTTTATGGTTCTTCTTCGCCTTATTTTGGGCGAAATCAGATAACTCTTCGCTCAAAAAATTAAATTCATCGTAATTTATGCCTTTTTTTGGGATACAGATCCACAAAACACCACAAATTCATCAACTTCCTTATAAGCCCTAATTTTGTTGGTGATCTTGCTATTCAAATTAACAATTCTTTGCTTGACATAACTTTGTCTTAGTCTCTAAACTGTATCATTGTGGGGAAAAGTGGGAAATTGTGGATCGTAGTGATCCCAACAAAAAGAATAGGGTTATGTTTAGAGGCGCTAGTGCAATTTCGTTAGACAGCAAAAACAGAATCACGATACCAACAAGGTACCGCGAGGAGCTCTTTGCCGATTGCCAAGGAAAAATGGTCTGTACCGTTGATATTCAACACCCTTGTTTACTGCTTTATCCGCTTCCTGAATGGGAAGAAATAGAATTGAAATTGTGTAATTTGTCGAGCATGAACCCACAAGAAAGACTTTTACAACAGGTTTTACTTGGCAATGCATCAGATTGTGAAATTGATAAAAGCGGCCGTTTATTAATCAATGGGCCATTAAGACAGCACGCAAGTCTTGAAAAAAGCATTATGTTAGTTGGGCAGTTGAAAAAGTTTGAAATTTGGAGTGAAAGTGCTTGGCAAGGACAAATGCAACAAGGTATTGCCAAAATTCAATCAGGTGAAATTGAGCTTACTGAGCGTTTACTTGATTTGTCCTTGTAAAGAAGAATAACGATAATTAAAAACGGCGTTTACAAAATAAAATGCATACTGACAAATCTCATATCTCCGTCTTGCTTGATGAAGCAATTGATGGCCTAGCAATAAAACCGGACGGTATCTACATCGACTGTACTTTTGGTCGTGGCGGACATTCAGGTTTAATCCTTTCAAAACTGTCAGAGCAAGGGCGTTTAATTGCCGTTGACAGAGATCCTACAGCAATTGAAGCAGCTAAAAAGTTTGCTGACGATGCTCGTTTTGTGATTGAACACGAAGGGTTTGCCGAATTAGAAAATATCGTTATTAAACACGACCTCATGCAAAAAATCGACGGTGTATTGCTTGATTTAGGAGTTTCATCTCCGCAACTTGATCAAGCTGAACGCGGTTTTAGTTTTATGAATGATGGCCCACTTGATATGCGTATGGATACGTCAAGAGGCCAAACGGCAGCGCAATGGATAGCGGTTGCTGATGTTGAAGATATTACTTGGGTTCTTCGAACCTTTGGTGAAGAAAAACATGCTTGGCGCATAGCCAATGCCATCGTTGATGCGCGTGATGAAGAGCCATTAACGCGTACCGGACAATTAGCCAAGTTAATTAAAACGGCGGCGCCGCAACGAGAAATTAAAAAACACCCTGCAACAAGAAGCTTTCAAGCTATTCGCATGTATATCAATAGTGAGTTGGAGCAAATCGAGAAAGTATTAGCGTCATCGCTGAATGTTTTAGCAGAAGAGGGTCGCTTAGTTGTGATCAGCTTCCATTCGCTTGAAGACCGTCTTGTTAAACAGTTTATGAAAAAACATTCGCAAGGTAGGCAAGTTCCACGAGGTTTACCTATTAGCGAAGAAGAAATTCAAAAAGGTAAAAAGCTTAGTTTAGTTGGTAAAAGATTAAAACCAAGTAAACAAGAAGTTGATGTAAATGTGCGTTCTCGCAGCTCTGTACTTCGTGTGGCACAACGGTTGGCGCATTAAATAATGGCAACGTCAAAGGTTGTGCTAGTACTTGATATTTGGCACGACATTCAACGTTACTTTATTACCTATATTTTAATGTTTATTGTTGTTTCGTCGGCTTTTGCTGTTATTTACTGCACGCATTTGAATCGTCAAACAACGAGTCAACTTGAAGTATTACTAACAAAAAGAGATGAGTTAGATATTGAGTGGCGCAACTTATTACTTGAACAAAGTAGCTTAGCTGAGCACAGCACCATAGAAACTAAAGCATCTAAATTGTTGAAGATGCAAAGACCGACAACATCGTCGGAAGTGATAATAAAATTACCATGAATAAAGCCGTAAGCCGACATATTCAAAAAATTAAACCTGCAACCGTAGCATGGCGTTTTTACGTTGTGCTTGTTGTTGTGGTTTTAATTTATGTTGGTTTAGTGGCGCGTACGGCATACATTCAAGTTATTGAACCTGATATGTTGAAGAAACAAGGTGACATGCGTTCATTACGTGTTGCTGAGAATACCGTGCAGCGTGGTTCAATTGTTGATAGAAATGGTGATGAATTAGCGATCAGTGTTCCAGTTGAAACCGTTTGGGCTGATCCAAAAGTGATCATGGACAACAATGCACTGGCAATGAAAGAACATTGGAAAGCACTAGCTGATGTTTTAGGGCAAAAGCCTTCAGAGTTAACTAGCCGTATTGTAAAACATGCCACTAAACGTTTTATCTATATTGAACGTCAAGTTTCTCCAGCAATGGCAAACTATATTCGTGAACTTAAAATCCCAGGTATTCGTTTAAGAAAAGAGTCAAAACGTTTTTACCCTAGCGGAGAAATAAGCGCCCACGTTGTTGGTTTTACTGATGTCGATGATGAGGGCATTGAAGGTGTTGAAAGAGTATATAACCAACAGTTAACTGGCACCGATGGTGAAAAGCGCTTTCGTAAAGATGCCAAAGGCCGAAAGATAGAGATTCTTTCTGTTGAAGAGTCTAAAAAAGCAAAAGATATTGTTTTAAGTATTGACCAGCGTATTCAGGCGTTGGCCTATCGAGAACTCAAAGGGGCTGTTGAAGCTTTTAAAGCCACGTCAGGTTCGGTTGTTGTTACTAATATTCACACGGGGGAAATTCTCGCACTCGCGAATAGCCCATCCTATAATCCAAACAATCGGCGCAATACCGCGATTCATCGGTTTAGAAATCGAGCAATTACAGACGCATATGAACCGGGCTCAGCAATGAAGCCTTTAACTGTTTTAACTGCCCTAGAATTTGGTTCGGTTAAAGCAGATGATTTTGTTAATACTAGCCCCGGCTGGATGCGTTTAGGTGGCAGACGAGTAAGTGACAATGTTAATCGTGGTAAATTGAGCTTAACTGATATTTTGGTACATTCATCAAATATGGGCACAGCAAAGCTTGCCCTTGGCGTACCGAAAGAATATTTATTAGATAAGTTTTTTGATGCTGGATTTGGCGAGCAAACAGGCACAGGGCTCGTTGGCGAAAGTGTTGGCATTATGCATGACAGACAGCGCTGGTCTAAGTTTGAATTAGCTACATTATCATTTGGTTATGGTTTAACCGTAACGCCACTACAGTTAGCACGCTTCTATGGAACTCTTGCTAATGGCGGTATCAAACACCCGCTAACTATTATCAAAAAAGACAGCGAGTTAGCAACAACGTTTGCAGATGACAGTGTGCAAATTTATTCAAAAGAAAATACTCAATACTTACTTGGTATGCTTGAAAGCGTTGTTGACGACCATACACCTAATGCGAAAGTAAAAGGCTATCGTGTTGGTGGTAAAACCGGCACCGCAATTAAAGCATTTGCTGGTGGTTATGGTAACGATTATGTTGGCTTGTTTGCTGGTGTTGCACCTATTTCTCAACCAGAACTGGCTATTGTGGTGGTCATTAATGAACCTGGTGGCGATCTCTATCATGGTGGTGAAGTTGCTGCACCAGTATTTTCGCGTGTTATGAAAGGAGCGCTTAGGGTGCTAAATGTAGCGCCAGATAAAAATACTAAAACAGCCAAGCACTTAAAGTCTTCGGTGAAAAATAAAATAAATGGTGAAAAGGAGCATAACAATGCCTAGCCCATCGCTTAGTTTATTATCTAGCCAACCACTCGCGGTTATCAGCCAAACGCTCTCTACTTTTGGCATTGATTTAGCTCTTGATTCTTTTGCTACGACTTTTACTAGTAAACGTTTAATCAACGATAGTCGTGAAGTGCAATCAGGCGATATCTTTTGTGCGGTAATTGGTCATGATCAAGACGGCAATCATTACATTGATAATGCGGTAAAACTGGGTGCGTCATTGGTACTTGCACAATGTAAGCAACAAGCGCACCACGGAGAAATTACTTGGCATAAAGCAAGCAAAGTCGCCATCGTGAAATTCTATCAACTTGGCCATCATTTATTTGAACTTGCTAGTTGTTATTATCAGTCGCCACAACGCTCAATGCAGATGATTGGTATTACGGGCACTAATGGTAAAACCAGTACCAGTCAGATTATTGCCAGCTTACTTGAAAGCATTAATAAGCCCTGTGGAATTATTGGCACTATTGGCGCTGGACGTTTAAATCAGCTTGCTCCGCTTAACAATACTACGCCGGGTGCCACACAACTACTTAATATATTGGCTGACTTTCATCAACAAAACATTAATCATGTTGCCATGGAAGTATCATCACATGCGCTTGCACAACGACGTGTAAATGCCGAACTGTTTGATATTTCAGTCTTTACTAATTTAAGCCGCGACCATCTTGATTATCACAAGTCGATGGAAGAATATGCGCAGGCTAAATTCAATATTTTCAGCCAAGAAGCTGAACAAATTGCCATTGTAAATGGTGATGACGAACAAGCTAAAAAATGGCTTTCTCGAAATGTTATTGTTTCACCGCTTATCGTTTATGGCCGAGATAAATCACTTCAATCTAATGCACGTTTTGTCTTTGCTGATGACATTAAACACCATGCTCATGGTGTTACTTTTAATGTTACAACCCACTTAGGCGAAATCACCATAGAAAGCGCACTGATGGGCGACTTTAATGTTGATAACCTTTTAGCAGCAATTTCAGTTTTGTTAGCACAAAAAATTTCTCTTAACGATATTCAAAAAGCGGCAGCGCAATTACAACCGGTTATTGGTCGAATGGAGTCATTTAATGCTACAGGTAAAGCAACGGCGGTTGTTGATTATGCTCATACGCCAGACGCTTTAGATAATGCTTTAGATGCGTGTCGTCAGCATTGTGATGGCGATTTATGGGTGGTATTTGGCTGTGGTGGAAATCGTGATAAAGGTAAGCGTTTATTGATGGGCGCTGTGGCTGAAAAGGCTGCTGATCACGTTATTGTTACCAACGACAACCCGAGAAATGAAAAGCCCGAAGCGATAGCCAATGACATTTTAAGTGGCTGTCAGCAACCGGAAAAAATTACTGTCATGTTAGACCGCCAGCAAGCGGTTCTTAGTGCGCTAAGCCAAGCAAAAGAAAAAGATATGGTATTACTTGCCGGTAAAGGTCATGAGAATTACATCATTATTGGTGATGAAACCTTGCCTTATGATGAACGTGCGCTAGTGCGTTCTACCTACAAAAGTGAGGATTTATTATGATCCCATTACGTTTATCAGAATTAGCACAAGCACTTGATGGTGAGTTAGTTGGTAACGACATTGTTATTACTCAATTAGTTACAGATAGCCGTGCATTAGAGCAAGGCGATGCCTTTTTGGCACTTAAAGGGCCAAATTTTGACGGCCATCGCTTTATTGGCTTAGTGATCAACCAAGGCTGTAGCGCTGTTATTGTTGAAACTCAACAAGCGATTAATATTCCACAAATTATTGTTGCTGATAGTCACCTTGCACTAGGGCAAGTTGGCGCTTACGTTAAAGCGAAATTAACACCTAAAACGGTCGCGATAACAGGCAGTAGCGGTAAAACAACCGTTAAAGAAATGGTTGCTGCAATTCTATCTCGGCTAGGCAGTGTATTAGCAACTCAAGGCAACTTTAATAATGATATTGGTGTGCCGCTTACTTTACTGCGCTTAGATGAAACTCATGACTTTGCGGTGGTTGAACTCGGTGCTAACCACATGGGGGAGATTGCTTATACCTCAGGTTTAGTTAAGCCCGATATTGCGATGATTAATAATATTGCTGCTGCGCACCTAGAAGGCTTTGGTGACTTGTGCGGCGTTGCTCGGGCAAAAGGTGAAATCTTTGAAGGACTTGTTAGCGGTGGTATGGCGATTTATAACCAAGATACTAAATATGCTAATAAGTGGCAGTGGCGACTCACCGACAAAAACGTTCAAACCTTTTCATGTTTTAATAAAGCTGATGCCTATAGCTCTAATGTGGTTTTAGATGAAAATGGCTGTGCCAGTTTTTCGCTAAATACTCGTTTAGGTCGAGCGTTAATTCAATTGCCAATTCCTGGCCGACATAATGTTTGCAATGCTGTTGCAGCCGCAGCTGTCGCTATTGAATTTGGTGCGTCGCTTGACGATATTTGTATTGGCCTTGCTGAAATGCAAGCGGTTAATGGTCGCCTAAATCTTCATCAGCTCGGTGACAATATTAAACTCATTGATGATACCTATAATGCAAATGTTGAATCAGTTAAAGCCGCTACCGATTTATTAGCCAGCTATTCGGGGCGAAGAATACTTATTTTAGGTGATATGGGAGAGCTTGGCTCAGATGCCAGACGCTATCATCAAGAAGTTGGTGAATTCGCGAAAAAACAAGGCATTGATGACTTATTAACCCTTGGCGTCTTGAGCCAAAATATTGCCGATGCTTTTGGTAACAAAGGTCAACACTTTGAGCATAGAGAACAACTTATTTCATCTTTACAATCACTGCTTGTGGCAGAGGAGCAAGAAATTATTATTTTAGTTAAAGGATCACGTAGCGCGCATATGGAACATGTCGTGACAGACATCATCAAATGGCAATCTACTGAATCTATTGGGGAGAATGCTTAATGCTTTTAATGTTAGCTGAGTATTTAACACAATTTTATTCGGCCTTTAATGTTTTTTCATATTTAACATTTCGTGCAATTGTTAGCACGTTAACCGCTTTAGGCATTGCACTTTATTTTGGCCCTAAGTTAATACGTGCACTACAAAGAATGCAGATAGGTCAAACGATTAGAGATGATGGCCCGCAAAGTCATTTGTCAAAATCGGGCACTCCGACAATGGGCGGTATTCTAATTCTTGCCTCTATCGTGGTTAGTGTTTTGCTTTGGGCTGACTTAACTAACGTTTATGTTTGGGTTGTACTATTTGTTATTGTGTCTTTTGGCATTGTTGGCTTTGTTGATGATTATCGTAAAGTTATCCGTAAAGACTCAAATGGTTTAATTGCTCGCTGGAAGTACTTTTGGCAAACCGTTATTGGTTTGGCTACCGCTATTTTCTTGTATCAGTTTGCGCAAACTCCAGAAGAAACCTCGCTGTTGATCCCATTTATTAAAGATGTTTTACCGCAACTTGGCATCTTCTATATTGTATTTACCTATTTTGTCATTGTTGGCACAAGCAACGCTGTTAACCTAACTGACGGCCTTGATGGTTTAGCAATAGTACCAACCATTATGGTTGCTGGTGCTTTTGCTATTTTTGCTTACATGACAGGTAACGTAAATTTTTCAGCTTATCTAAATATTCCTTATATTTCACTGACCAGTGAACTAGTGGTGGTATGTACTGCTATTGTTGGTGCTGGTCTTGGTTTTCTTTGGTTCAATACTTATCCGGCGCAAGTATTTATGGGCGATGTTGGTTCGTTAGCCTTAGGCGCTGCGCTTGGCGTTATTGCTGTTTTAGTTCGCCAAGAATTAGTTTTATTTATTATGGGCGGTGTTTTTGTTATAGAAACGCTATCGGTAATTTTACAAGTAGGTTCATACAAGTTACGTGGTGAGCGTATTTTTAGAATGGCCCCTATTCATCACCATTACGAATTGAAAGGTTGGCCAGAGCCAAGAGTGATTGTGCGCTTTTGGATTATTTCATTAATGTTGGTCCTAATCGGCCTTGCAACGCTGAAGTTGCGCTAGAGAAAATTATGACGTATTTATCGCATTTAAAAGATAAAAACATAGTCGTGCTGGGAGCTGGTATCACAGGAATTTCTTGTGCCCGCTTTTTACACCGCCATGGATTAACTTTTACGATAAATGATAGTCGTGCCAATATCTTTAATTTTGACGAATTGCCGCACTTTCTTGCTACAGCAACATGTATACAAGGTGAATGGCATACAGCGCTGATTGCTAAAGCTGATGTTTTACTTGTCAGCCCAGGTATTGATTTAACGGTGCCAGCTATTGCTGATGCTATTTCAGCTGATTGTGATGTAATAGGCGATGTTGAACTTTATTGCCGCTGTATTAATGCACAAGTAGACAATACTGCAATACTTGCGGTAACAGGCTCTAATGGTAAATCAACGGTAGTTTCGTTACTTGAATATACCGGTAAAGAGCTTGGTTATAACGTTGCACTTGGCGGTAATATTGGTTTACCCGTATTAGACCGGTTAACAGATAAAGAAAAGCAAGTTGATGTACTCATCCTAGAATTATCGAGTTTTCAACTAGAAACATTAAGCAGTATGAAAGCAATTGCCGCTACGGTACTTAATGTCAGTGACGATCATTTAGATCGTCATAAAACGCTTGAAAATTATGCGGCGATTAAACAAAAGGTTTATCAGCAGAGCCAGAGTGTTATTTTCAATCGAGATGATTTACTTACGCAACAAAGTGACTTTTCAAATAAAGAAAAAAATAACTCACAAATGGTCTCATTTGGATTAAATGAACCAAAGAGTGAGCAATTTGGTATTCAAACCTATCAGCAAAAAAAATATTTAGCTTATGGTGAAAAACGCTTAGCGCTATTAGCGAGTTTACCTTTGGCGGGTATGCACAATGCGATGAATTATCTAGCCGTTTTGGCACTAGGTAATGCTGCTGGTTGGCCAATAACTGACATGATATTGGCCTTTGAAGGGTTTAAAGGTTTAGCTCATCGCTGCCAACGTATTGAAACTAACGGTGGCGTGCAATGGATCAATGACTCTAAAGCGACTAATGTTGGCGCATCGTTAGCGGCGATTGATGGTTTGGCTCCAATGATTGCCACTGAAAATAAACTGATCCTTATTGCTGGCGGTGATGGCAAAGGAGCTGATTTTTCACCATTAAAAGCGGCTATTGAAGAAAGTGTTTCTAAAGTGATCACCATTGGCAAAGATGGCCAAGCAATTGCTGAATTAACATCTAAAGGTGTGGTCGCTGAAACACTAACTGAAGCGGTAGCATTGGCGAAAAGTATAGCTGTAGCAGGTGACATGGTATTGCTTTCACCGGCGTGTGCCAGTATTGATATGTTTAAAAATTACGAACAACGCGGTCAGTTATTTATTGATGCAGTAACTGCCTTTGAAGCGGGGAAGGTTCAATGAGCTCCTTAACTACTTCTAGCCTCAATAAAATATCGTTGCCTAATTTATCACAGTGGTTCAGTCCAAGTGCTTCGAGTGCAGTAACATTTGACCGTAGCTATATTATGCTCGGTTTTATGATGTACATGATCGGGCTTGTTATGGTGGCAAGTTCCTCTATGCCTGTAGCAGAAAGATTATTTGATGACCCGTTTCATTTTGTTGCTCGTCATGGGATCTACATAATTCTGAGCTTAATTATCGCAATTATTACCCTACAAATTCCGATGAGCAAATGGAAACAGCATAGCGGTCTTTTGCTTATTATGGCATTGCTTTTATTAGTATTAGTTTTGCTTGTTGGCCATACGGTAAATGGTTCAAAACGCTGGATTAAATTAGGCCCTATTACTATTCAAGCCGCAGAGCCGGCGAAATTATTTTTCTTTTGTTATTTATCTGCCTATTTAGTTCGTCGGCGTGATGAAGTAATGGAAAACATTAAAGGCTTTGCGAAACCGCTTGCTGTCTTTGGTTTATTGGCTTTTTTACTGCTAATGCAACCTGATTTGGGCACTGTCATTGTGATGTTTGTTACCACATTTGGTTTGCTATTTTTAGCGGGTGCTAAGCTATGGCAATTTTTTGGAATTGCCAGTGTTGGTGTTTCTGCTTTATCCATGCTGGCAGTATTTGAACCCTATCGCTGGCGAAGAATCACTAGTTTTCTTGACCCATGGCAAGACCCATTTGGTAGTGGCTATCAGCTTACACAGTCGCTAATGGCTTATGGTCGAGGTGAGATATTTGGTCAAGGTTTAGGTAATAGTATTCAAAAATTAGAATACTTGCCTGAAGCACATACTGACTTTGTTATGGCGGTTTTAGCCGAAGAATTTGGTTTTATTGGCATCAGTTTGATTTTGATACTCAGCATGACATTAGTGGTTAAAGCGTTATTGCTAGGTAGAGCTGCTATTGCCAAAGAGAAATATTTTGAAGGTTTTTTTGCTTACGCCATTGGTATTTGGATCGCTTTTCAAGCGGCGGTAAATGTCGGAGCAAGCGCGGGTATAGTGCCAACCAAAGGGTTAACTATGCCACTTATTAGTTACGGTGGAAGTTCGATGATCATTATGACCATTGCTTTAGTTGTACTGGTTAGGATAGATCATGAATTACGATTGCAAACAATACAAGCAACAAGTAAGGGAGGTAAAAAATGATTAATGCCTCTCAAGTAAAAGAGACTAAAGCGCCAACTATATTGGTGATGGCGGGTGGTACTGGTGGTCATATTTTCCCAGGAATTGCAGTTGCTGACTATTTAAAAGAACAAGGCTGGAATGTGCATTGGCTTGGTACAGCAAAAAGAATGGAAGCGAATATTGTGCCTGCGCATGGTTATGATATTTCATTTATCAATATTGCTGGGCTAAGAAATAAAGATTGGAAAACTTGGTTGAAAATACCGTTTAAAATTTTTCAGTCGGTGATGCAATCGATTACTGTCATTAAAAAAGTACAACCTGATGTTGTTTTGGGCATGGGCGGATATGCCAGTGCTCCTGGTGGTTTTGCTGCTTGGCTTTTACGAAAACCTCTTGTTTTACATGAGCAAAATGCGGTGGCAGGTTTAAGTAATAAGTTTTTGTCTCACTTAGCAAGTTCTGTTTTATGCGCCTTTCCGGGCGCTTTTGGCGAAAATAGTAAATCACAGGTTGTTGGAAACCCACTACGCAGAGACATTATTGATTTAGATAGTGTGGTCCCAGAACAGCCAGCAACTACTAAGAAAGTATTGATTGTTGGTGGTAGTTTGGGGGCGAAAGTCTTAAACGATACCGTACCGCAAGCGATGAACCAGATTAAAGTACAAAACATTGATGTCTGGCATCAAACTGGCTCAGGTAACGAAAAATCTGTTTATCAAAGCTATAAGCAATATGGCTTGTTAGGTGAAAATGTCAAAGTATCAGAGTTTATTGATGATATGTCAGCGGCATACAAATGGGCTGATGTTGTTATTTGTCGTGCTGGAGCACTTACCGTATCTGAATTGGCCATGGCTGCAAAACCAGCTATTTTTGTGCCGTTGCCGCATGCGGTCGATGACCATCAAACAAAAAATGCTAAATATTTGGTAGATAGAGGGGCGGCTAAACTGATCCCGCAGAAAGAATTTAATGGCACAACACTGGCACAAATGCTCAACAGTTTTTTTGTGTCAGATAAAGTGATTCAAGCTATGTCAAAAGCAGCAAATGATGCGGCACATGCAGACGCGACTATGAAAGTAGCGCTCAGATGTCAGGAGCTTGCCAAGAAATGAGTAAAATTAAAAGTGAAAACGCGAGCCAAAATATGAGCCAAAACAAAAACAATTTTTCACCTATTAAAGTGCCAGAGATGCGTAGAGTTAAGCGCATTCATTTTGTTGGCATTGGCGGTGCTGGTATGGGTGGCATAGCAGAAGTTTTACTCAATGAAGGTTATCAAATATCGGGTTCTGATCTTGGTGAAAACCAAGTTGTTAAACGTCTGGTTTCATTAGGTGCTCAGGTTACGATTGGGCATGCTAAAGAAAATGTCATTGATGCCAGCGTTATTGTGGTTTCAACCGCTATTTCACTGGAAAACCCTGAGCTCATCGCGGCACAGGAAAATCGTATTCCAGTTGTTAGACGTGCTGAAATGCTTGCAGAACTGATGCGTTTTCGTCATGGCGTAGCCATTGCAGGCACTCATGGTAAAACTACAACAACAAGCTTAATTGCCAGCATTTTTGCTGAAGGAGAACTTGACCCAACTTTTGTTATCGGTGGTTTATTAAATAGTGCGGGGACAAACGCAAGGTTGGGAACAAGTCGATATTTGATTGCGGAAGCTGATGAAAGCGATGCCTCATTTTTGCATCTTCAACCGATGGTCGCTGTAGTTACCAATATTGATGAAGATCATATGGAAACCTATCAAGGTGACTTTGAAAAACTCAAAGATACCTATATAGAATTTTTACACAACTTGCCTTTTTATGGTCTAGCGGTTGTTTGCATTGATAACCCTGTAGTTAGAGAGTTATTGCCGCGTATTGGCCGCCAAATTATCACCTATGGTTTCTCAGAAGATGCCGATGTTCAAGCAACCAATTATCAACAACAAGCAGGTATTAGTCACTTTACCGTTGAAAGAGCGGGTAAAGCACCATTAGATATGAGCGTTAATTTACCTGGGCAACACAATGTTTTAAATGCATTGGCAGCGGTAGCGGTAGCTACCGATGAAGGTGTTGATGACCAAGCTATTTGTGACTCGCTTAAAGGGTTTGCAGGAATTGGCCGTCGTTTTGAGCAGCTTGCGAATTTAACTACCGATAAAGGCAATATGGTTTTGGTTGACGATTACGGTCATCACCCGAGTGAAGTAAGAGCGACTATTTTAGCGATGCGAAATGGTTGGCCTGATAAACGCCTGGTGATGATATTTCAGCCTCATCGCTACTCCAGAACACGTGACTTATACGAAGATTTTGTTGATGTTTTATCGGATGTCGATTGCTTGTTTTTGCTTGACGTTTATGCGGCGGGTGAGGCAGCAATACCAAGTGCCGACAGTAAAAGCTTAGCACGCAGTATTCGCCAGCGCGGCATGATTGAACCGATTTATGTAAATGATGTAGAGAAGCTACCTGAGCTTTTAGTTGCACAGCTTAAAGACAATGACATGATGATCACCCAAGGCGCAGGAAACATAGGCGCTATTGCACGAGACCTATCAAATCATGCTTTGTTGACTACCGCGGTATGCACCAAGACAGGAGGAAGCAATGACCAATAGAAAAATTGCGGTACTTTTTGGTGGTAATTCAGCAGAGCGTGAAGTTTCCCTAAATTCAGGGCGTGCTATTGCTAATGGTTTAGAGCAAGCAGGCTTTGATGTTGTCCTTTTTGATACCAAAGAACATGCATTAACTGACTTGCTAACGCTTAAAATTGATTGTGCTTTTATCGCTTTGCATGGTCGTGGCGGCGAAGACGGCTGTATTCAAGGCGCACTTGAGTATATGAATATTCCATATACGGGCTCAAAAGTATTGGGTTCTGCGTTATCGATGGATAAAACGCGTAGTAAACAAATATTTAGAGCGCTTGGTTTACCCACCGCACCTTTCGCTGTTGTTGATAAAAATAGTTATCGCACTGAGCACGCCCAAAAAATTCTAAATGAATTGAATGGCAAAGTGATGGTTAAGCCAGCCCATGAAGGTTCAAGTATCGGCATGGCAAAAGCCGAGAACGTTGACGAATTAAATATGGCTTTAACTGAGGCATTTGGTTTTGACGAACAAGTTTTAGTCGAAGCGTGGATCAGTGGTCCAGAATATACCGTGACCATCTTAGGTGGTAAAGCATTGCCGGTTATTCATATGGAAACGCCACGTGAATTTTATGACTATGAAGCTAAATATCAATCGACCAGTACGCAATATCACTGCCCATGCCATTTATCTAGTGAAGAAGAGACCGAGCTTGGTGAGCTTGCGTTAAAAGCATTTAAAGCGACAGATGCAAGTGGCTGGGGCCGAGTAGATGTAATGAAAAGCGCACAAGGTCAATGGCAAATATTAGAAGTAAACACAGTACCAGGAATGACAGAAACATCATTAGTGCCAAAATCAGCAAAAGTTTTTGGTTTATCGTTTTCACAATTGGTTACAACAATTGTCAACCTGATCTTGGAGAAAAAAGCGTAACAATGGCTAATAAACCGATGCCGCAAGATATAATGCAGCAGATATCACAACAAGAAAAAGTGCATTGGTCTTTCTGGCTAGGTGTTGCATTTTTCGTTGTGGTTATCGGTTCTATTTTGTCAGCGGCTTGGTTGTTAACACAGCGTATGAGTTCAGAAGAAGCGGTACCCGTTACTTCAATTGTTGTCGCTGGAGAAATGACCTATACCAACAAACAAGATATTGATCTTGTGATGGATACCATTAATCTAAGCAACTTTTTTAATTTAGATGTAAATGAAGTCCAAGAAAAAATAAATAACTTACCTTGGGTTTATTCAGTATCGGTAAGAAAACAGTGGCCGAATGAAGTAAAAATTTATGTGGTTGATCAAAGACCATTAGCGCGATGGAATGGAGACTTTTTTATTAATCATCAAGGGCAGGCATTCCAAGCAGATATTTCGCGTGTAGCTCATCCGTTACCTGCATTTTTTGGCCCTGAAGGTAGTGAAATAACAGCATTAGAAAATTATAACAATTTCAATAAATTATTATCTTTTAAGCAGCTAATGATCGACGAATTAATATTGTCAGAGCGCTATTCATGGCAATTACTCCTAAATGACGGTGTAACGATCAATTTAGGACGTGAAGAAAGAGTTGAACGCATACAAAGATTTATGGATGTTTACTAGAAAATAAAAGAAAACAAGAAAGAAAACCAACAGGTTGATTATATCGACCTACGATATGACACCGGATTGGCTGTTGGGTGGAAATCCGCAGACAAAAAACAAAGAGCTTAACTTTAATGTCGAAAGTAATAGATAGAAATTTAGTTGTCGGGCTTGATATTGGTACTTCAAAAATATCAGTCGCTGTAGGTGAAATTACCCCAGACAATCAATTAAGCATTGTTGGCGTAGGCAATCAACCTGCTAGAGGCATGGATAAAGGTGGTGTGAATGATTTGAATTTAGTGATTCAGTCTATTCAACGCGCGATAAATGAAGCTGAATTAATGGCTGACTGTCGTATTAGCTCTGTCTATTTAGGCATTTCTGGTAAGCATATTAGTTGTCAAAATGAAAATGGCATGGTGCCAATTAATGACAAAGAAGTTATTCAAGAAGATGTTGATAACGTTATTCACACAGCACGCTCGGTGCCTATTTCAGCTGAGCGTAGAATGTTACACGTATTGCCGCAAGAATATAGCATCGATTGCCAAGATGGCATAAAAAGCCCAATAGGTATGTCGGGTGTAAGAATGGAAGCAAAAGTACATATCGTTACTTGTGCCAACGATATGGCTAAAAACATTGTGAAATGTGTAGAGCGATGTGAGCTAAAAGCTGATCAACTGATATTTTCAGCACTTGCTTCAAGCTACTCAGTGCTAACAGATGATGAAAAAGAACTCGGTATTTGCGTGGTCGATATTGGCGCGGGAACCATGGATATTGCCGTATTTACGGGGGGAGCATTACGCCATACTGCTGTTATCCCTGTTGCAGGTAATCAAGTGACTAGTGATATCGCAAAAATATTTAGAACACCGCTTAGTCACGCAGAAGATATAAAAGTGCAATATGCTTGCGCGCTTCGTCAAATGGTAAGCATGGAAGAAAATATTGAAGTACCAAGTGTTGGTGGTAGGCCTGCTCGTTCAATGTCTCGTCATACTTTGGCTGAGGTTGTTGAACCTAGATATCAAGAACTTTTTGAATTAATTCAAGAAGAGTTACGTGAATGTGGTTTGGAAGATCAAATTGCCGCTGGTTATGTATTAACAGGCGGAACGGCAAAAATGGAAGGCGTGGTAGAATTTGCCGAAGAAGTCTTTCAAATGCCAGTGCGCATTGCCCAGCCAATGAATGTATGTGGATTAAAAGAGTATGTTAACGACCCAAGCTATGCCACGGTTGTTGGTTTACTACATTATGGCATGCAAGCAAGCGAACAAGATGGCGAAGAGAAAAAAATTAGTGAGGGGGTGAGCGGTTTATGGTCACGACTTCACGCATGGTTTAAAGGTGAATTTTAAGCAATAGCTTAAAGGTGTATTTAGTTTTTTGGTGGAACAAAAACGTTTAAAAACGGAGAGAAAAAAATGTTTGAATTAATGGAAGATCACAACGAAGAAGCGATCATAAAAGTTATCGGCGTTGGTGGCGGTGGCGGTAATGCTGTAGAGCATATGGTTAGCCAAACAATTGAAGGTGTCGAGTTTATTACTGCAAATACAGACTCACAAGCACTACGTAACTCAGCAGCAAATGTAACTTTGCAAATGGGCTGTGATGTAACAAAAGGGCTTGGTGCTGGCGCGAATCCTGAAATTGGTCGCCGTAGTGCTGAAGAAGATAGGGAAACGATCAAGCAGACCTTACAAGGTGCTGACATGATCTTTTTAGCAGCAGGCATGGGCGGTGGTACAGGTACTGGTGCTGCTCCTGTTGTTGCTGAAATTGCGAAGGAAATGGGCATATTAACGGTTGCAGTAGTAACTAAGCCATTCCCGTTTGAAGGTAAAAAGCGTATGAACTACGCAGATCAAGGTATTGAGTTTTTATCAAAGAATGTTGACTCATTGATCACTATACCAAATGAAAAATTATTAAAAGTTTTAGGCCCAGGTACAAGTTTATTAGATGCCTTCAAAGCGGCGAACAATGTTTTACTTGGCGCAGTTCAAGGTATTGCTGAGCTGATTACTCGCCCTGGTTTAATCAACGTTGATTTTGCTGATGTTCGTACGGTAATGTCTGAAATGGGCACAGCTATGATGGGCTCAGGTATTGCTTCAGGTGAAGATCGCGCTGAAGAAGCGGCAGAAGCGGCTATCTCAAGTCCGTTATTAGAAGATGTAGATTTAGCAGGCGCACGCGGTATCTTAGTAAATATTACGGCGGGTATGGACATCAGTATTGATGAATTTGAAACTGTAGGTAACGCAGTAAAAGCTTTTGCTTCTGAAAATGCGACTGTAGTTGTTGGTGCGGTAATTGACCCTGAAATGACAGAAGAGCTTCGTGTTACCGTTGTTGCAACAGGCATTGGTGCTGAAAGAAAGCCAGACATTACTTTGGTTAACCCTGCACCACAAGTTGAACCGCAAGTTGTTGGAGGCGATTATATCCCAACCAGCCAACCAGAAGTTTCAACGGCAACCTTAGCTGATTCTAATGTTCAAGCAGCACAGCAAATGTCGGTAAATTTGGATAAAGACTATTTAGATATCCCAGCATTTTTACGTAAACAAGCGGACTAATTTATTAGAAAACTTGCTTGGGTAACAAAAGTTTAGATTTTGGCTATTTTTGATTTAGTCAGGTTAATTTGATATATTCTGCCCCCGCCAAATTTAGCGGTGGTTTAAGGGTTTATTTTATAACCTGAAAAAGGCTGTATATGATTAAACAACGTACAATTAAAGAACAAGTTTCGGCAGTTGGTGTTGGCTTACATAAAGGTGAAAAAGTGCAGATCATTCTCCGTCCTGCACCGGCAAACACTGGCATTGTATTTCGACGCGTCGACTTAAAGCCTGTTGTGGATATTCCTGCAACACCTGAAGCTGTGGGTGAAACTACCCTTTGTACGTGTTTAGTTAATGAGCAAGGTGTTCAGATTTCCACCGTCGAACACCTGCTTTCTGCTGTTGCAGGCTTAGGCATTGATAACTTAATTGTTGATGTTGATGCGCCAGAAATTCCTATTATGGATGGTAGTGCACTACCTTTTGTTTATTTGATCCAATCAGTAGGCATAGAAACTTCTAATGTTGCCAAACGTTTTCTAAAAATAACCAAACCTATTCGTGTTGATGAAGGGGACAAATGGGCGGAATTACTTCCTTATGAAGGTTTCAAAGTTAATTTTGCTATTGAATTTGGCCACCCTGTTATCGCTAATACCTGTCAAAAAATGAGCATGGATCTGTCGAGCCAATCATTTATCAAAGAAATTAGTCGCGCACGCACCTTTGGTTTTATGAAAGACATCGAGTTTCTTCGTTCGCACAACTTGGCCTTAGGCGGTTGTTTAGAAAATGCTATTGTATTAGATGACTTTCGTATGCTGAATATGGACGACTTACGTTACGATGATGAATTTGTAAAACACAAAATTCTTGATGCAATTGGCGACCTTTATATGGGCGGCGTTAGCATTTTGGGTGAGCTCAATGCATTCAAGTCTGGCCATGCATTAAATAACTTATTGCTTCGTGAAGTTTTTAGTCGAACAGACGCATGGGAATGGGTTACTTATGAAGATGAAAAAGCCAGTTCACCAATAAAATATCAAGAAGTAAATGCCTCAGTGTTTTAAAACAAAACGTTGAAAGTAGCTTTTTAGATATTTATAAAATCGACCACTAGGTCGATTTTTTATTATTTGGCATATAGCTAAAAATATCAGTGTATTTTATTTGCAAGAGCGGCAAGTCTAAGGAGCGTTTTTTGTAAATTTGGTGGCGCATTCTTTGCCACTGCTCTTAATTGCTCAGCTGTTTTATCTGAGATAGCATGTTTGGTATTTTTATAGGCTACTGTCGGACTTTCAACTTGCGCGACTTTATTTCTGTATGGCGATACTTTAATTTCTATTTGATTAAAGTCATCGTTTGTTTCAATCGAAAGCGCACGACAAATATTCATCCGTTCAAACTGTAAACGTTGACTCCAGACTGAAGATTTTACCTCTATGATCAAACTATTTTGGCGAAAATTGGCAATATGCCATACATCCTCTGGCAGGTCAGGGCAGATTTGACGTACAATATCGCCTAATAAATTCAAAGAGTTGGTTTTTGATGCAATTTGTGCCAAAGTGCCCTTCGACGAGCTAAACAAAACCGACATATCTTTAGGTTGTTTTGGTTTTTTTGCCATACCAATATTTGATCAAAATTTTATAGAAAGTAATAATGAGTTTAACACTACTGTACCGAGGAAAGAATGTTAGATTTTCAATGAAGTTAAATAAGCTTCGTTGGTTAACTGCGCTTGCTTCATTTTCATTGCTTTCTGGGTTTGTTGTTTATCTCATTATGTCTTCTGGTGCTTTACCTGCCAATCCTCATTTTAACTTTGTTAAACAAGTTGAAGTTGAAAAAACACCGGTTTCAAGTCAACAAATTACCGCGCTTACCATCAAACTTGCTGAGTTACAAAGTCATACCCTAAGATTAAATGCCTTGGGCGAAAGGCTCGCAGAAGAAGCTAATATACCCGCAAAAGAGTTTAATTTTGCCGAAACACCTGCTAGTGGCGGTCCACTTCTTAATACACTAAAGGGCAATGGTAAATCACTAGTCCAAATTATTGAAGAAATCTCTACGCTTGAGTCTCAATTAGGCAATAAAGAAAAACAGTTGAAAATGCTTGAAACTTTAACATTGGGACACCATATAGAAAATAATAGTTACCTTTCTGGACGACCAATAACGGGTGGTTGGCTTTCATCATATTATGGTGTGAGAAAAGACCCCTTTAGCGGTAAGCCGGCAATGCATAAAGGAATTGATTTTGCTGGCAAGGAAGGCGGAAATATAATTGCAACTGCATCCGGTGTTGTTAGCTGGGCAGGAGAGCGTTATGGTTATGGTCAGTTAATTGAAATTAATCATGGTAAAGGCTACAAAACGCGTTACGGTCATAACAAAGAAATTTTAGTGGCAGTTGGCGATGTAGTTAATAAAGGTCAAGCTATTGCACTAATGGGTAGCACTGGACGTTCAACAGGACCTCATGTTCACTATGAAATTTTGAAAAATGAACGTCAAATTGATCCAGCTAGGTATGTTTATCGCAAAGCTAAGTAAAATGTAGTTCAAATTCGTTTTTTGTGATCGGCTTGTGCCGATCACTTTATTTTTAGGCGGAAGTTTTCTTCCCAATACGGTTTATAAAGATGTTTGTAAAAATAATGACAAAATTGTTTGGTAGTCGTAATGACCGATTACTTAAGCAAATGAAAAAAGAAGTAAATAAAATCAATGCGCTTGAGCCGATTATTGAAGCGTTAACTGATGAAGAACTCAAAGCGAAAACAACTGAATTTAAAGAGCGTTTAACGCAAGATGAGTCAATAGAAGCTATTCTACCTGAAGCATTTGCCGTTGTACGTGAAGCGAGTAAACGTGTTTTTGGTATGCGTCATTTTGACGTACAGCTAATTGGTGGCATGGTACTTAATGAAGGTAAAATTGCAGAAATGCGAACTGGTGAGGGTAAAACGCTTACCGCAACTTTACCATCATATTTAAATGCCTTGTCAGAAAAAGGCGTGCATGTAATTACCGTGAATGATTACCTAGCAACACGTGATGCTGATTGGAGTCGACCTTTATTTGAATTCTTAGGGTTAACTGTTGGCTGTAACGTTGCCGGTATGGATCCTGCTGATAAGCAAGCGGCTTATCAGTCTGATATTACTTATGGTACCAATAACGAATTTGGCTTTGATTATCTTAGAGATAACATGGCATTTTCACCAGAAGAACGCGTACAAAAACCTTTAAACTTTGCTGTTATCGATGAAGTCGACTCGATTTTAATTGATGAAGCAAGAACGCCATTGATTATTTCTGGGCAAGCGGAAGATAGTTCTGAATTGTATCGTATGATCAATCTTGTTGTACCAACACTTGTTCAGCAAGAAGAAGAAGATAAAGAAGGTGAAGAAAGCACTGGCGACTTCACTATTGATGAAAAAGCGAAACAAATCTACCTAACAGAGCGCGGCCAAGTTCGCATCGAAGAGATCATGACTGAAAAAGGTTTGATCCAACAAGGTGATTCTTTATTCTCTGCAAATAACATAACCTTATTACACCATGTTATGGCAGCACTTCGTTCTCATAAATTATTCCAAAAAGATGTTGATTACATTGTTAAAGACGATGAAATTGTCATTGTTGATGAGCATACTGGCCGTACAATGGAAGGTCGTCGTTGGTCTGAAGGTTTACATCAAGCTGTTGAAGCTAAAGAGGGTGTAAAAATTCAAAATGAAAACCAAACATTAGCCTCAATTACTTTCCAAAACTATTTCCGCATTTACGAAAAGTTGTCAGGTATGACAGGTACTGCGGATACTGAAGCGTTTGAATTTAATCATATCTACGGCTTAGAAACGGTTGTTATTCCAACCAACCAGCCGATGATCCGTGACGACAGACCTGATCTTATTTATTTAAGCGGTGAAGAAAAATTTGAAGCAATCTTAGCTGATATTAAAGATTGTGTAGAGCGCGGACAACCAGCGCTTGTTGGTACTATCAGTATCGAAACTTCAGAGTTTCTTTCTAAACTATTAAAAGCAGAAAAGATTAAACATAAAGTACTCAACGCTAAATTTCATCAACAAGAAGCAGAAATTGTTGCTGATGCCGGTAAAGTTGGCGCAATAACAATTGCTACCAACATGGCTGGTCGTGGTACAGATATTGTACTTGGTGGCAACTTAGGTGCAATTATCGCTAAGTTGAAAAACCCAAGCGAAGAACAATTAGCAAAAGTAAAAGCTGATTGGCAAATAGAGCATGACAAGGTGATATCGCTTGGTGGTTTACACATAGTAGCGACAGAACGTCATGAATCTCGCCGTATCGATAACCAGTTACGTGGTCGTTCAGGTCGTCAAGGTGATGCAGGTTCAACGCGCTTTTATCTTTCAATGGAAGATGGATTAATGCGTATATTTGCCTCTGAACGTATTTCAAATATGATGCGAAAACTTGGTATGGAACATGGTGAAGCCATCGAACATCCTTGGGTGACTCGCAGTATTGAAAATGCTCAGCGTAAAGTTGAAGGCCGTAACTTCGATATTCGTAAGCAATTACTAGAATTTGATGATGTAGCAAATGACCAACGCCAAGTTATTTACGAACAGCGTAATGAGTTAATGGATGAAGCTGATATCGCATCTGTCATTACCGCAATTCGTGGCGATGTTGTTTCGGGCATTATCGATCAACATATTCCACGTCAATCACTTGAAGAAATGTGGGATATCTCTGGATTAGAAGAGCGTATCAAGGGTGAGTTGTTGCTAGATTTACCATTGGCAAAATGGCTTGATGAAGATAAAAAGCTTCATGAAGAATCGTTGAGAGAAAAAATTGTCGAAGAAATTGAAGCTGCTTACGCTGCTAAAGAAGAAATGGTAGGTGCAGAAGTTTTACGCCAGTTTGAGAAAGCAGTTATGCTGCAAAGTTTAGACTCTCACTGGAAGGAACATCTTGCTGCTATGGACCATTTACGACAAGGTATTCATTTGCGTGGTTATGCTCAGAAGAACCCTAAGCAAGAATATAAACGTGAATCGTTTGAATTATTTGGAGAGCTGCTCGAAAACTTAAAATTTGACGTTGTTGGTATTTTGAGCAAGGTTCAAATTCAAGCCGAGTCAGATGTTGAAGCTGTTGAAGAGCAACACCGTAAAGCAGATGAAGCGCCAAAAGCTTATACACATGAATCTGCCGATAATAGCGTATCAGACAAACCTGAAACGCCAAGAGTTGGCCGAAATGAACCTTGCCCTTGTGGTTCAGGTAAAAAGTATAAGCAATGCCATGGCAAATTATCTTAGAGATTCTGCCCATCGTTAGTTTATCAAGTGCTAGTTAATTAACTAGCAAATCAATGCCAGTCACCGACTGGCATTTTTTATGCTGTTTACTTTAAGGTCCTAAAATGTTGAAAGTTGTTCATGTTGCTGTAGGTGTTATTTATCAAAATGATGCATTTTTTCTTACTAAGCGTGCAGCAGAAGCTCATCAAGGCGGTAAATGGGAATTTCCGGGTGGTAAGCTGGAAACAAATGAAACTGTAGCTCAGGCGCTTGCTAGAGAGCTTAAAGAGGAGATTGCAATTGACGTACTTGCTTGCCAGCCACTTATTGTTATTGAACATGATTACGGTGATAAGAAAGTATGTTTAGAGGTATTTTTGGTTGACAATTTTATTGGCGAACCCTGTGCGCAAGAAGGTCAAGAAGAAGGTTGGTTTACATTTTTAGAGTTGAAGTCTTTAGATTTCCCTAAAGCTAACTTAGCCATTGTTGATAAGTTAGCGGATATTTATCAAGTATAAAATTTAATGATAATTTAAAATGCTTGGTAGTGACTCAAGAGTTTGCTTAAGTATTTGTTTAGGTCTTTATTCAGGCTCAACAAAGAACTTATTATGTTGAAGAAACTCATCTTCGAGTGCATCGAGCATTTCTTCAGTTAAAACAACTTCTGCTTGAGCTGGCTGGGAAATCTTGTGCCCTTCATCAGCCCATTCGCCCAAATCTATAAGCTGACAACGTTTAGAGCAGAAAGGTCTAAACTCACTTTCTGCCTGCCAAGGTACATCTTTATTACAATTAGGACATGGTACTTTTAAGGTCATGTTGATTTTACTAAAAAGAGAAGTTGAAACTATTATAAAAAAAAGTAGCTAAACAAGCTAGGCTGAAACTAATGTTAACACTTAGCCAGTGCAAACTGGGTTGCCTGATTGGAATACTTACGGCCGCTTTCTTGGCAAGGCAGCATAAAACGAATGGAATATCTAAATTTGTTACCGCTAACTGTCGGGTAATAGTTTGCTTGCTCATCAACTTTAATACGTAATAACATTAAGCCTTCACCATTATCTTGGTAAAAACCACTCTCGGTATTTATGGTTTCAAAGTCATTACGGAGTCGGATAAATTTAAGCACTAACTGAAGTGCATATTTTATTTGGTCAAGTAACTCTAACCAACGATTAATATTTTCTTTTTGTTCAGACTCAGGACGGTGTAACCAGAATTGTAGCTGAGGTAAGTCAAAGCTTGAATTACCTCCTTGAATGGCGAAACGTTGTTTTAATGTTGCAAGGAATTTATCATCTTTGAGCTGCCACCACTTTGGCCTAGTGCACTTCAGTTTACATATTAAGGAAACAGTATGTTTAAGATTTTCCTGCAGGGCTGTATTATCGACATTTGGAGATTTTGACCATAAAACAAGGTTTTGCTCTAGTTTTTCCAAGTCTTTAATTAAATCACCGCGAATATCACTTCTTTCGAGTACATCGATAATAGCAAAGAGCGAATTGAAGAATACCCCTTGGCTCGTTTTTATATCAGATAGCAAGCAGTCATTCACCTGGGCAAATAATTGCTCAAGTTTCAAATAGCTTCTAATGCGCTCGTTGAGCGGATGTTCGTATAAAATCGTTGCCATAACAAGGTGTTGAACTGTTGAATTCTTCCTATACTACCGAGACATACACCAAATGGCGAATGTTTTGTTGATAATCAATAGAGTGAATATAACTATTCTTCTTTAACTAATATTCGGTAGTCGCTATCTAGCTCTTTAATTCTGGCTTTCAATAATTGCATGTCACTGCTTGAGTTATCAATAATATCATCTGCTGATGTAATGCGTTGGGCTTGTGGTACTTGGCTCGCTATTATTCGTTTTATTTCATCTGCTGAGCTTGGATCTCGAGCTAAAGTTCTTGCTAGTTGTACTTTGGGAGGTACATCTATGACTAATACTCGATTAACAAGGTGCAATAAGTTGTTCTCAATAAGCAAGGGAGCCACCAATAAACAATAGTCACTTTTAGTGGCGTAGACTTGCTGCTCCATTGACTGTCGAATAACAGGATGCAACAGGTTGTTGAGCCATACTTTGCTTTGATTGTTGCTAAATACTTCTGTTCTCAACTGTTGACGGTTTAATTCACCATTAGCCAATAGAAATGATTGACCAAAATATTCAATAATTGCATTTAATGCCGGCATATTTGGCGCAACAACTTGCCGAGCAACAACATCAGCATCAACAATATCTATGCCTAAATCTGAGAACATGTTCGAAACTGTTGTTTTTCCACAACCTATTCCGCCAGTAACACCAATAACAAAAGGGGTCTTTGCCGTTCTTTTCATCAACTACAACCTATACTAGCTTTGCTAAATACCATGCCCATATCCCTTCGCCCCACAATAAGCAAATCCAGCCTGCAAAAGCGATATAAGGGCCAAAAGGGATAGCATTTTCACGTTTATGACCTTTGAGGACGATGAGTGATATGCCAATAATAGCGC
>PJEL010001246.1_pt1 | contig 26694 bp, 48 predicted proteins | sample 1853271 | NCBI WGS metagenome assembly PJEL01 (sample SAMN08108733, study PRJNA415343) | Invertebrate metagenome, whole genome shotgun sequencing project. | host: Globobulimina | place: Sweden: Gullmar Fjord | collected 2015-08
ATCTATATGTCTTAATGCTTCAAGAGCTACATATATACCTGCTCCATCATCACCACATCCGCCATAATCTTCTATTTGTCCAGTTTTCTTATTAAGAGCTTTAGCCCATAATACTTCTGTATCACTGTTAGTTAGATTGCCTCTTCTTACTGAATAATTATCAGCTTTACTATGTACTGTATCCATATGAGCAACTATACAAGGATATTTTTCTCCTTCTTTTACTTCGCCTTTAGTTACTAGTATATTACCTTCTTCATCTATTTCAAAGTTAACTAACATTTTACTTAACTTATTAGTAATAAACTTTGTCATAGCTTCTTCATGATATGATGGTGATTGTACTAAGAATATTTCCATCATTCGCCCTATGGCTAATTCTCTTTTTGTAGTATATTTAATATACTTATCATCTGCAATTGGTCTTATTTCTTCAATTGCATCAATATCTTTTTTAATAATTATACCTTTAGCTAAAAGATATTTAAAATATGCTAAATCACTTGGTTCAGTCACATTCTCTTCTCCCAATATAATAGCTTCATCAGCCTCTTCAGGTTCGATTACTGCTGGAAGGACAGTGGTATAAGTACCAGTTTCTTTATTAAAAGTCTTTGTTACATACCCACTTTTGTTCTTGTTATTACCTCTTCTATTTCTTGCCATATTATATAATAAAAAAGCCTGCTACATGCAGGCTTAGTACTTTCTAAGTTGTTTAAATTCCAAATAATTTTTCTAAAAGTTTTGTCCACCAAGATTTAGTTCTTTCAGAAGCTAATTCTGTTTTAAGTTTGATTAATTCTTCATCAAAATGAATTTTCATAGAGTAATACTTATTCTCTAGAGCTTCAGTATTATTCTCTTTTTTAAATTCTTCGATAACCTTATTAGATTTTTTGTCTATATTATCTAAAGTGTTCAAGTAATTCTTTTCTAGTTTCTTAGCCTCTTCTTTAAAATCTTTTGCTTCTTTATCAAACTTTATTTTATAGTCTGATTCTGCCATTGCAGCTACTTTTGTAGCTTCTATAGATTCTGAGATAGCTTTATCAAGTTCTTTCTGAACTTTAGCTTTCTCTATTACTATAATCTCTTCTTTAACTGTATCTAAGTTAACATATTCTTTAGTACTATTCTTTTCATCAAAAGATAAATCTACCCTTGCATATCCCATAGATATAAGACGATCTAAATTAAGATCTGTGTAACTTGAAAATCTATCATAACCTCCATAATTTACACTACTTATTAAACTTTGAATAGAACTTGCAGACATCCTAATATTACCAGTATAACTCTTATACTCGTGAATTACTTTCTTTTGAATAGACTTAAGATATTCTTCTCTTTCTAAAGAGTCTTTTAAATCCTTTTGGATTTGTTGAAACTCCGTTAAATCAATATTTACTGTTGGCATTAATTATCCTCCCCTTTTTCTTCTAATGTTATATTAATTAAAGCTTCTCTGAGCTTTTCTTCTTCTAGTTCTACACAGCTATCACAATAAGGCAGTGCTTGTATGTCTGGGTCAATGTTAACAGGCCAAAATACATCAGCTTGACTTCCACAGCCAACACAGATTTCATCTCCTGCATTTTTGATTACTAAATCATCTACTACTTCATCCTCTTCAATTTCATCTCTTTTACATTCTTCATCTAAGTAGTATCCAACAGTAAACCAAGTAATGCCAAGTTCTGCATCATGTCTATCTATCATCTTATATAGAGCATCTTCAAACTTATCAGGATCATATACACTATCCCAGTAATCACCTTCTCTATCTTTTGCAACTCCTTCGAAGTCTGCTACATTCCATGACACACTTCTATAGAAATAGTCATCTGCATCTTCGATAAATTCACTTAATAAATCTATCTCATCTCTATAATCAAGAAGATTATTTTCACTTATAGTATTTACTAGACTTGATAGTGCTTCTCTTGCTTTTGTTATATTTACCATTTAATAGGTTCTTTTTGGTCTATCCATAGTCTATTATTTACTTTCTCAAAACATTTACTACCGCTAAATGCTGGTATAGTACTGTTTGATTTAAATAAAGCTAATGGACTTGGATGACTAGTTTTAATAATTTCATGAGTATCATTTTCTATAAATTCACTTAGTCTATAAGCATTTGCTCCCCACAATAACCATATGATATCATCATATAGTGATAATTTTTTAATCCATCTCTTAGTGAATGGTATCCAGAATCTATGAAGTCCTGGTTGATATTTTCTTACAGTTAGATAAGTATTTGCTAGAAATACTCCTTGGTCTACCCATCTAGATAAATCCATTGTATCTAATTCAAATGCTTTTTGTGTGTTGTTCTCGTCTATCTCCTTAAGTATGTTTTTAAGGGATGGGTTAATTGCGGAAGTAAGTTTATTATTATTATCAAAAGCATAACCTGTTCCACTTCCGTCAGGATATGGATCTTGACCTAATATAACAACTTTTATATGACTAGGTTGCAAATCTTTGAATATTCTAAACATCTTATAGAACTCATTCTTTTTAGGAAAGACAGTATATTTCTGCCTTTCCGTTGTAATTGCTTTGACAATCTTCCCCATACTTTCTGATTCCATGTATTTTCCCATAATGGAATACCATTCTTCTCCTAAAGTATTAGTCCAATTCATTTATTTTAATTTTTAGGCAAGTTATTTACTATAACTCCACCTTTCATTTACAATATCTGGTTTAGTTGCATAATCTATATTATCTGGTATCTTCACATCCAGAAATTCTTCCAGTTCATTTCTCCTAAGTTCACCTTTATAAAGTATTTGACTTAATGGAGTCTCTGGATTTTGTTGATTATGGAACCTTAATATTAAATTCTTTGCCTCTTCTGAAATCTTAGAGAATTTTCCTTCTAATATTAGTTTAACATCTTTAACAAATTTGTCTTCAATCTTTAATACAAAACAATCAAATCTTTTATCTTTATCTCTTTGATAGTATTTACAATTGTCAAGATTTTGAAAAGCTGATACAAATTTAGCATAATAGTTAACTGGTAAATATCTATATATGAGATATACAAACTCTCCTAATGGATGTTTAAAATCATAATGTTCTATATAACAATTAACAAATGTTTTGTCTAATAATAAATGATTACTCTTAATTTCTAATAATGGTAATATATATACTGAAGTATCATTCTCTTCAAACTCATTTACGAGTATATTAGATGCATCTTCTTTGTACATATAATTACAATTATAATAAGTATTATACGAATTACTTGACGTATCGAGGCTTACTTTAACTCTATCGCCTAACTTCACCGATTCAGTAGACGTAAATTCTACTTCTTCTATATGGAACTTATCCATATAAATACTATTACTTGGTGTTTTAGGTTTTAATAAAATTGCTCTAGGACTTATCATCCTTGTATCATACAACTTCGCTTCTACCATATTTCGGTTTTACTATTGTTTCTAACTATAGGCTTAGGTATTTCTAATTCTATGCCTAATTCTGTAACCTCCTCTATATTACGAAACAAATATGTCTGTTTGAATGATTTATTAAACTTGTCTATTCCTTTATTTATACCGTACCCTACTACGTTTCTTTTAATTCCTTTGTCTAAGTCCCTCTTTATACCATACATAAATGCTTTTAATACAGCGTAAGCATATTGATCTTCTCTCCAACCAGCTAGATAACTACTTGCTGTGACTGCTCCACAACCTTCCAAGTAGTCTATTTTATTATTATGACCTTTTGTTAATACAGATTTCCACGTATTTAGATGTGATTTAGGAAGAGTAATCTCTTCAAAACCATCTTCTATTTTGTAGTCTTTCTTTCTGTATATTCCATAGTCAAAGAATAGTGCTGGATATTGTCTAAGATCTGAATCTTTACTAGCAATAGTTATGTTATAATCATCTTTATAATGGTTATGTGCTAGTAAACACAAATCATCTGCTTCTAAATCTTTGTGATTTATATAATCTAAATTCCTATATGCATATTCAGTTAAATCTGCTTTAAACTTCATCGAGGGTTTCTTAATCCTGTCTGCTTTAAAACTACTAAATAACTTCTTTCTATAGGAACTATAATGATCTCCAAATATAATATATTCCTCTGCTTCAGTCGCTTCTAGAATATTATTAATATAAAATTCTAATGCTTCTTTATAAAGTGAGAAATCATCATTATATGGAGACTCTGTTTGTGCTTTATTGTAACAAGCTGAGTATATTAAACTCGACCCATCTATTATAGTTAAATTCTTTTTCTTCATTTAAAATTAATGAGTCCACACATCTGTTATTTCTGGTGTGGCTGTTAGTTTAATTATTTTACAATAATGGTCTCCTGCTTCTTCCATTGCTCTCTTAAGCTCTTTTGATAGCTTATCTGCTATATCCTTTTTACCCTCAATCATTATCTCATCATGAACTAAATTACTTATTTTTACTTTATTAAATAGATCATTATCTAGTATCCATCTAAAGAATACTACTCCTGCTATTTTAGTAATTTCTGCTGATTCAGTTTGAATTGGATAATTACAGGCTAACTTTGCAAACTCATATATTTTTTTGTATTCTCCATTCTCCTTTAATTGCTTAAATCCTGGTAGCCATACCTTCCTTCCGGTTACACTACTAGTTTTAATATATCCTAATCTTTTTGCCTTTGCTTGTTGAATTTTTAAATACTTTGCTATATCAGGGAATGCTGTTAGATAAGCATTATAAATCTCTTCACCTGCTTCTTCAGACAGATTAAGATTTTTAGATATTGTGTATCCTGTTCCAGAATAATGAATAGCAAATTTAGCTGATTTAGCTTGAAACCTTAAGTCTGGTCTCATATCTTTTACATCCCTCATATCAATACCTTTTAGTTCTTCAGGAAAACATAGTTTTGCTACATATGAATGACCATCTGCATTTTCCATCTCATAGAACTTAATCATATTCTCTTCTTCACTTCTATTTACAAATACCTTATCTTCCTGTGCATCATAATCTCCTACAATTAAGATATTATCTTCTTCTTGTGGGACAAAACAATGTCTAGTTCTATCATCTCTCGGTAAATTTTGTAAATTGGGATTTGAGCTACTTAATCTAGAAGTTATTCTTATTTGAGTAAAATCAGAATGTATTCTTCCAGTAACTTCATTGATATGATTTAGAAATGATTCTCCATATGTGGTAAAATCTTTCTTAATAGTTTGATACTCTAAATATAATTCTATTATAGGAAACTGTTTCTTTTGTTTATTTATAATAGATTCAGATATACCTTCTCCTGACTTATTATCAGGACTATAAACATTTATACCTAAATCTTTAAATAAAGGTAACACCTGTTTAGTAGATGACCAGTTTATAGTTGTACTCAATTGAGTACTGAATAAATCTAATTGTTTGTCTACATACTTGTTAAGTCTATTATCAAGTACGTAATTGTCCAATGCTTGTGTTTTTTCTGCTAAATCAGTACTTGCTTTCTCATATTTAGCTCTCCATTTATTAGCACTTAAATATATTCCACAAAACTCAGCATATGCTAACACTGGAACAAATTGATTCTCTAGTCTAATAGCTATTTCGACTCTTTTCTTTCTTGCTAGTTGTACCTGCTGTTCCTTAATACTATGTAAATAGTATACATCATTCGCAGCATATGAAATAACATCATAGGTCAAACCTAATTTTGGTATTGAACTTCTAATTTCTTTGGACATATCAGCTTTGCAGTATTTTTTAACTAGATAAGCCAGATTACTTGGATTGTTATATCCGTTAAATAATACTTGCTCTGCTAACATGGTGTCCCAAATCACTCCTCTTGGCACTATATTTACCTTATATAAGAACTTTAAATCAAATTTTGCATTCTGCAATAAAAGATCTTTTTCTTCTAATAAAGTTCTATAGTGTTCTATACTAACTGAAGTTAGGTCTATCACAACTTGAATATCCTTGTTACCCATTTGTAAGAGTAAAAGTTTATTTATGTGACAGTCTAATCCAGTGGTTTCTGTATCTACAGCTAGAGAATCTAATTCATCTAATAATTCTAATGATCTTTGTATAGTAATTACATTTATCTCGTTAGGAAATATCCTTAACTGATCTGTTACTAAATATATCATTATAGTTTAATTTCATTTTACCATCTAGGTATTTTAGTCATAGTTCTATATGACTCCCAGATTAATTTTCTATCCTTCTTAGGCACTTCTGCTGCCTTAATTGCTCGTGATAGTGATAACTTACGTCCAAAATCTTTACTGAACGTATCTTTTTTACCACAAATTGATACACCATTACCTAAAATTTCACTGTTGGAATTGTCCATGATTAGACATCCTACAACCATTGTATCAATAATTTGCCACGTAATGTAATAATTTTCTATATTCATAACTCTTTTTTTATTTGTTGAATTTCGTCAAAAATGTCCTTATTTATAGGAGATGCCTTTTGATATAGTTCATCTAATACTTCTCCACAATACTTTAGTACAATCTTCCTTATGATTGTAATTAACCACTCAGGAGGAGCATAATTAGTATATATATTAAACATCTTCCTTACTTTCTTGTTTGTTAGCTTCTTCATTCTCCTTGGGTTTGGTAATAACTACATCTGTTTTATTACCCTTTATTATAACTTTATATATATCTTTACTATTATTTAATAATTCAGATGCTTGTTCTATGAACATCTCTACGTTAATATCAACTTGCTTTTTATCCATCTAAAAACTTATTAAGAGATTTGTATTCCCAAACATATTTCTTATCGTTAATCTTGTTCTTCTTAGTATTCCTCTTATAATATAAGTCTGGTCTTACTTTTTCTGGAACAAAAGTATCTCTAAATATTCTAGGAACTTTAATTAAATTCACAAAGATATTATGTTTATCCCATATCCAAGGTTGTGTTCTTGATGTGAACAGTCTTGTCATGTTATTATCAAATCCATTGTCTGATTTGACTTCAATATAACTTATATCTTTATGATCTGAAAAGAATAATGGTAGTTTTGCATAATGAAAACTATCTCCAATATCTTCATGAAGTACACATCCTTCATCATTCCATGTAATTTTGAAATCTGGTGTATAAATCTTTTCAGATAATATCTTCTTTTCTTTAATCTTATCTTTAGTTTTTAATTGTATCAATACATCTTTTGTAAAGCTTTCAAATAAAGTTATAGGCTTAGGTTGATAAATAATCTCCTTTATGAACCCAGCTTCTTGAAGTTCTTCAAAATAGTACTGCATCCACTTCTCTTCGGTACTTATTCCTTTTGTATTAGCCATAATTTAAAATTATTTCTTTGTTCTAATTTATGTAACTCTTTGTCGTACACGTAATACCTAGACTGACTTAAATCTCTTATCATTTTAACACACTTAGCATTGAATTCATTTACTAGTATATCTATTACTTTATTACTAGCTGAAGTTTCAACTACTCTTGTTCTTTTACTTGACTTATTAATTTCATCTCTGTCATTAGAAATGAAGTATGTACACATATATCTTGGCATACTTACGTAATTAAATTAATATTATTTAAAATTTCTTTTAAAAGAACTTGTGTTTTTCCCTTGCCATATTCCTTATAATAATCTGATATATCACTTGTAGTTCCATTAGGTGTACAAACAAATGGTATATTATATTTTTCACTGTGCTTTCTTGCAAAAGCTAATCCTGGATTGTCTTCTTTGTTAGAGTCATTATTTGCAAATAACACTATTCTTTTCCAATTCTTTCTTAATTGATTCCATGCTTCATCTTCAAACCATATTCCTTCTCCATTGGGAGCAATTACATTCACTGATGAATCTAACTCTTCCATAAGCATGATATCTTTATATGAAGACTGTATTATTAACAAATCTCCTGATTTTGGTATGTGTTCTATATTCTGTATAACCTTTTTATTTACATTACTTATCCATTTAAAATTGTTGTTATTCTTAAATCCTTCTGGGATATAAAGTTTGTACATAAAAAAACCTTCTTTATTTCTAAAGGAGGGATATACATAACATAAATCTTTACTAACATCAAATGTAGTTCTTCTTCCATTTGTATTATAGTTAGTAATCCAAAATGTATCTAAAGGAGCTATTTTCTTCTCCTCTAATTTATTTGTAGATATTCCATATTGTTTCCAATACCTTATATCCTTTCGAAGCCAATGAACTTTACTTTTGTATCTAGTTCTTTTAACTTCTATTTTAACTGGTAATGTTTCCTTTATAATTTTATTATGTTTGACTGGTACTTTTCTTCTTACTCTACCACTAGGTAATTTCTCTATTCTATCTAGATTGAAGTCATTTCTAATTGTATTTAAAGTTTGAATAAAACTACAACTATGTTTTAAAATTAAATAGTTATAAATGTTCATACCTGTCTTTAGTCCAAAGTCAGAGATAACTAATTTTCCATTATGTACTCTAGTCAATAGACTATTATTCTTATCATTATCTCGTAAATCTGATTTTATCTGAGTATTAAGTTTTTTAAATCCATCTATATAATGTTTAGCCAAATCGTATTCATTCCAACCATTTAATCTTAGTTCTTCTTCTACATTGGCTCTGGTTAATTTCTTTCTTAATTCTTTAGACTTTATCTTGAACATATTACATTACTAATTATAAGGTTTAAAAAGAGGGCATAAAGCCCTCCTTGATATTATTAAAACGGTGCATCTTCACTTCCTGAAGCAGGAATGTCGTTGTCATCGTCTTCATCGTCAGCATCTACAAACGGTTTTAAATCATAATCTGGATTGAATTCTAAAATGTCAATCTTACCAATTGATGACCCTACTACATTTGCTCCTCTAACTTTTACGATTCTTTCTTCTACTAACTCAGTAGGTTCTCCAAAATCATTATGTTTACAGAATACTTGGAATATCTTTTTACCTTCATCGTCTTGTCCAATTCTTCCTTCTTTTAAAGATAAGGCAAACTTGCCTTTATCATACTCTTCACCTTTTACAATGAACCACATGAATTTACCTTTGATAATCTGTAAATATTGTTCTAGTAAATCTTGTATTGTATCTGCTTGAATCTCCGCAACTTGGTCAGCTACTTCTGCCTTCTCCGCAATATACATCAAGTTATTTGTTAAATTCTCTACTTTGAAATTATCATCTAATGCAAAATAAATCCCTAAATTTACTTTACCTACTAGACCTACAGCTTTTGTCTTATCTGGTAATTCTGCACCCACAAAATCCTTACCTTTTGCTGGACCTTCCATCCAAAACTTAACTTGATATTTCCCTGTAGAACTTTCTTTTAATTCTATATGATTAATCTTTAATAAATTAACTCCATAGCTAATAAACTGAGGTAGGAACCCTGCTGTTTCCTTTGTATTCGTGTTCTTGAAATTAAATCCCATGTTCTTCTTCTTCTATATTAAAATTTATAAAATTACTTCTTTCTTCTCTTGAGTTTCACTATCATTTGCTACTTGTTCCAATTCTGCTATTGCAGATTCCTCTTTTTCTTGAAGGTCTGATGGCACATCTGTTGGTACAATTCTTACTGCTGGAAATCCTGAGATATTCTCAGCTTTCACTAAATGAAAATAGTTTCTATTCTTAGTATCAAGGTCCATAAGTTTCTCCATTCTTTCGAATAAAGGCTTATTATTAAAGTCTAACGCTAGGTTAACATTAATAATAGGCTCAACTTCACCTTTAGGTGCTGATGATACATTAATAAGATAAAATTCATTATCTTTTGTTTCATCAAACATCCAACTCAATTTGTTTTCTCTCTTGTTAAATTCTAATAAATCTCTTACTCCATTTTTAAACCAAAACTTACATACTTTTCCTATGTCTGCTGGTTTAACGTCCATCTCTAAATAAGGATGGCCAAATAACATTTCCTCTTCTTGTTTACCTCTTCGTTTAAAGCCAAATTTAATCATTCAAATTACCTTTTTTCGTTTTTAACATCATTTACTATAATATATTGAAGTGTTCTAGGATCAACAACTTTTACTTTGTTTTCATCCTCCATATCAATAAATTTAATTCTTCCTCTGTCGTCTTGCTCACCTTCGTGATAACCTCTCATAAGACGCATTTCTCCAGGAATATAATCTTGTACTTGATCAGTTGCAAACTTCTTTAAACCTTTTCTTCCTTCGTCTAAAAAAGCTTTTTCTGCCGCTTCTAACCAAGTTGTAACATCCTCATTGAATTTCTTCTTAGTCTTAGCAGTATTCTGTTTTTTGAAATACACAGAACATGCCTTATTTGGATTAGCAAGTAGTATTTTAATCAGCTCTGATTGGTTCATCTTTTCAGTATTGGTATACTGATCTGCTGTATTCATCATAGTTTCCAGATAGGAATCACCAACTTCTGCCTTGTTTCCGTTAATGTCTAACAATACTGCTGTTCCAGATTTTGTAATCTCTTGCACTGTTGAGTAAGTAGTTTCACTTACTATGTCACCTTTTTGTAAATCTTTATATTTTAACATTTTTACCCTTTTGTTTAATTAATTTTTCTTTTATAAAATCCTGCAGTTACATCTTCTCCAGCCATAGCTGCTGCACTATACATTATAGTAGCACCTCTAGTTCTTTTAAATGCTGCTTCCACTCCCTTAGTAGTATTGTCATGAAGTAATACATTACTTTTTTCAATCTTATAAGCTTTAAGTCTACTCTCATCTTCTCTAGCAGCTACAAATGTAAATGTAAAGTTCTCTGGTACAGTAGCAATAGCTCTAGCCACTGTAGTAACTCTTTTACTTGAACCAATATCCATTCCATCAGTAAATACTTTTACAAGTACTTTAATAGAAGGATCATTATTCTTCTTAAGACCAGCTAATACATTATATACAGTATCATTAAGTGCTGTAGTATTTCTAAACTCCTTCCACTCAATAGTACCTACATCTTTTACATTAACTGCATCTAAATGAGTATACATTACATTAGAAAACTCATGTAAGCTAATAACATAATCTACATCAGTAGCTTGTTTAAGCTCTATAAGTTCACTATTAATTCCTTGTATTGCCATGTGGAATTTGTAATGACTACCATAATTAAACATACTTCCTGAACTATCTAATACATATACTATGTGAATAGTAAGTCTCTCAGATTTTTCAGGTACGGGTAATGGTTCTAAATTATCTTCTAGATACTGTATAAAAGTTTCTACTGTATCAAAACCATTTTCCTTAGCTAACTTCATTCTTCTTACCTTGTTAGCTTTTTTTATTTTTCCTAATAAATTCCTATGAATCATTTTTTCTCTTTAATTGTTAAAAAAGGGAGAATTTAATCTCCCTAATGTTTTACTTCTTAGTTTCATTGTGTACTACAACGTCAGCTTTAGATGCTGCAAGTGCATTAACTACTTGTGCTCTAGCTCCTTCAAGCTGAGTTTTCAAGTAGTTAATCTCATCTTCGCAAGACATTACTCTTTCTTGAGTATTAATTAAATCATTAGACATGATTTTAATTTCAGTATCTCTTTCAGAAATAACTTTAGCTTGATCTTCTTTAGAATTTTTAACTGCTGAATTAACTGCAACTTTCAAATCCTTTTCAGCCTTAGTCTTAGCTGCTTCCATCTCAATAAGATGGTTATCCAAAGTATCCTTTGGAAGTAACTCTAATCCTCTACCTTTTGCAATTTTCTCTGCTGTAACAAAATCTAATCTATCTATAGATTTGTTATGATCATAAGTCAATTCTTCAATACTATTCTTATAATTCATAGCTTTGTCAGCTAACATGTTGTCAAAATCAGTAATAGCTTCATTTGTTAAAGCGTCTTTTTCTGCTAATCTAGCATCACTTTCTGCCATTTTTTCTATGATTTCAGCTTCATACTGTTTAAGACCAAGATTCATATCAGCCTTAACTGTTTCAACTTCTTCCTTAATGTCATCAAATGCTGTTTTAACTCTATCAACTTGCCCTAACCAAGTAGTAGCTTTATCAATTGCTGCAATTGATTTTAATTGAACTGATTCAGTTCTCTTTAATTGTGCGTTTCTTTTTACCGCCATTTTCTATATTTAATAATTAATAATTTACGATGCAAATTTTACAATACTGTCAATAATATATTTTCCATCATTGGGGATGGATAGTGGATCTCCCTCGAATATACCTGGAGGACATTTACATGAAGACTTCTCTTCATATGTACTCAGATAATAGTCTGGTCTCTTAGTATCTCTATTAAATTTATCATCTGCATACATTACAATTGTAAATTCTTTTTCGATTAGACCTTCCCATTCTTTTCCTTTGACCTTGGTTCTTCTTTCTTTAGTTCCACCTTCGTCTTGTAACCACTCATAATGAGCTGTTACCATGACTTCTTTTTCAATAGTTTTGATGTAGTTTAGAATTTTACCAATCTCTTCATTGTAATAATTCCAAATTTCAAAACCTTTTTTACTCTTTCTTGCTTCTGATAATAATAAGTCTACATATGCTGAGAAACTATCAAAGACGATAGCTGTTATTTTTGGATTCTCTGCATACTCTTTTAATGTACTCTTTGCTTGACCTAGCGTAGTACATTTGGTGTGATATTTGTATTCATTTTTAAATGGTAATGGTTTATTTTCTACATTAACATATCCAGTTGTTTCAGGATCTAATGTTCTAAATGTGAAAGTTTTACCTTTACCAGATGGTCCAACTATTAAGATTTTGTAATAATCTCTAGCCATAAAATATATATAAATTAGTGAATAATTTAAGGGAAAAGGGTTATAAAGATACAAAAAAAGTCGCTAATTTCCAAATAAATCAACGACTTTTTTTAATTATTTTCTATCTTAATATTCCCATGTAATTGGTTAAGTTTAAGTCAGTTATCTCTCCATAGTCTACATTCTGCTTGAATCTTTCTTCAGCATCTGCATAGTCTTTGGCTTCTTGAACAAAAACTTCTTTACTAGTTTTACTTTCTAAATCTTCAACTAGTATTTTAATGACAAAGAATGTACCTTCGCCATTTTCAAATATACCGGTAAACTTCATCTCTTTACAAGCTGGTATGCTTACCTGTATATCTTTAAATTCTGTATTAACTTTGATATCTATATCAGTTAATGATATAGCTTCTACCAAATATACTTCTGTGGAAGGCTTACTACCTTCACTTCTTTGAACTTTTGTGTTTACTTGAAACATTAATTTTATTTAATTTTGTCTGAACTTCCCCAACCACCTCTATTTGTGGTTAAGACATCTACAACCTCATATTTGTAACCTGAGCAAAATAAATCTGCTAATTTCATATACCAAGGTGCATCTGGATTTAAGCTAATTTGGAATTGTGCTATACTCTCTCCTGTCTTAGGTCTTACAGACTTATAAGGTATGAAGTGAGCTTGCCATTCCAATGAGTAATCCCATTCTATCTCTCCTATAGAGTTGGATAATATTAATCCAAACTTCTTGAAAGTAGAACTACGAGGTTTTAATTCAGCTCTATAATGCTTAGGCAGGGTCATTGAGACTCCTAAACCTACTTTCTTATCATAGAACTTTACCTTCGTATTAATTACTTCAGGTGCTTTAAACCAGATTGATCCATTAATACATAAATCAGTCCAATTTCCATGTTTATTTTCTCTAATGTCACAACTAGGGTTGTGTATTTTTAATTTAACTATTTTCTTGTACATTACACTTTAAAAATATTTCTTTATACGCAAATTTAGGCCATCCACTATTAGTCATATAGCCGTCTTCATAAAGATTATACAAAAAATCTTTTACTGAGACACTATTAATAGTATTAATGTACCTTTTCTTATACAAATAATCCCACATAAGTGAGTTTATTGCTTCTTCAAAAGAATCAAACATTCTAAAAGTTACGTCCATAACTACTCTTTTACCGTTAATCATCTCCCAGGATGTTTTAGTTACTCCTTGGTGAGCTGTTAATCCAAAAGGATTGTTATATTCTAACCACAGGCTACTACGCCCTGTATGGCCTTTCCTATTAGAAGATTCAGAAATAAATATGCAGGTAAGTGCGTGTGATAGACTATCTGCAATATTTGGAAATGCAGTGTGAAGAGTGTTTCTTCTGAGATATACATCTATCACAGGTTGAACTAACTCATACATTTCTTTTCTACTTCTCTTGATGTCGTCTTTTAATCTGACAAGATTGTAATCCAATATATCTTCATCTTTTTCATATTGGATTTCTTCCAGCATCTCTACAGTCTCTGGTTCAAATGCAGCCGTTACTCTGACCTCACTTGGAGCAAATAAAGTAGTTGATAATAAAAGACATAGCACTAATGCTAAAGTTTTCATAATATAAATTATTGGTTTGAATTAGCTAAAATACTACATTTAGCTTTAAATACAAAATAATTATGGATTTATTTTATTGACTTAAATCCAGCTCTATACGTTCCATTTACTATTTCCTGCTTTTCTTTGTTACCTAATTCAGGTGATAGTTCAGTAAAATAGTTTACTGCCCCATTGAAGAAAAGTGGTATTTCCTTAAATCCTCTCCCTATTCTATTCTTTAATATGATTACAGTTCTGAAATAATCTCCCATTACATTTAGGTTATATCCATCGAACTTGTCAGTCTTTCCATATTCACTTACTCCATAAAATGATGGAGCAAACAATCCTAATATTATATCAGCATTTCTTGCAACTTCCTTATTATTTGCATAACCTTCTCTTGAAGGCTTTAGCTTCTCTATGATATTATTTCCACTAAAAGTGTACTGCTGTTTTTCTGTATCAGCAGCTTGCTGAATTATATCTATAACGATAGCATTGTAATTCTTTTGTAATTGTTTGTGAGCATACTCAGTAGACCATCTCCACAATGTTTCGTGTTTACTCAACATTCTCCTATCTTCTCTACTATATGCTTCTGGCTCTAACAAATTTATATTGTCAGTTATAATGAAAACATATTCATTTTCATCATTTCTAGTATACTTTTTAAATTTGTAGGTCTTCTTAGTCTCTTCAGGTAATTTTTTATATACTTCCTCAGTGATAACCTTTTCACTTGGTTTTAATGGTGTGTATGTTCTAGTACCTAAGTTTAGCAACTCATTTCTACTTTGTATAAATAAGCCAGTAGGATTATAAACATTATCTACAATCTTACAATGAGATAACAAATCTTCTACAGTAGGTATAACTTGTTCTACATACTGCATTTCTGCATCACTTATTATGTCTTCAGCATGACCTACTAACTTAGCAGGTGCTATTACTTTGCCAAACTTTACAAATATAAATGACGATACTAGATTATCGTACAGTTGTTCATAAGTTTCCTCTAATAAGAATATAATAAACTTAGGTTTAAAATTACTCTCTGGATTCATCTTATATATTAGATATGGTGAAATTAAGAAATACCATCTCCAAAACATACTCTTACCTACGTTAGTAGATGCTGTTACATGTAAACACTTTCCTCTAGGAATAGACGGTATAAATTGTCCAAGTTTAGGGCTAGATAAATAGAATGGATATCCTATTACTTTCTTATCTCTCCTTAACTGTTGATTAACTTTATACCTATTTATCATACTAATGCATATCTAGAGTCCTGTGCTGTTCCACTACTAGCACCACTTTGCTCAAATTCTTCTATATAATTATAGAACTTAGTCTTATTAAATAAAGTAGATGGTCTTAAATACATTTGAAAATCTGTACCTAACCATTTATTATATTTAAATGTGAGCATTTTCTTAACTAATTCGATATCTACACCTTCAGCTACTCTTGCAGCTATTTCCCTCCCATGAGGTCCATACTTAAAAGGTCTATTACTGATACCTAAATCTTTTTTAAGTTTATTCATATGAGCTAATACTTCCTTTGCCTTAGCTGTATATTCAGATTCAAACAATCTGATAGCTTTAGCATCTAATATTAAGTCATCTTCAATGTCTCTTAAATAACCCTTATTCTCAAGACTATCAAGTATATGATAGTCTTCAGCACTGACATAACCTGAGTCTATATTTTCATATATTGCAGCAAGCAATAAATATTCAGTTAGACTTAGGTCTTCTTCAGATTTGAGCTTCCTCAAGTTTAATTCTATTCGCATTCGATTTACGTATTAAAATGTCTGTTTCATATGGACAACCAAATTGTTCATCATAATACCATATTAATTCTTGCATTATTACATTCTTGTCTACGTACTTTACTATAAATTCAAATTGTCTTTGTGTACTAAGCTTATCAAAACTTGCATTAAGTCTTTTAGCTTTATTGATTATTGCTAACATTCTTATTCCTCCAACTTTCAAACAGTTCTTTTGTTCTTTCTTCTATTTTATTAGTTTTCTTATTAGCAAAATGTTTAATTGCCCTTTTAATTAGTAGATGTTCAACTACAAGAGTACCGATTATTGTAAATATTATTGTTCCCATCATCTTAAAATTTTGTTTAACCATACTTCTTCTTGTGTTCCCGGTATGTAAAGATAAATTATAATTGCTTTCTTATCTTTATATTTCCTCATGGTTCTTCCCCATGTTTGTACTTTATCTATCTGAGAACTGGTGAATGATGTTACTATACTTACACTAAGTTTGGGTATATCAACTCCTTCTACTAAGGATTTCACAGATAATAAAGTTTTTACTTTTGTCCTTCCATCATTAAAAGTATTAAAGGCTTCATTCCTTTTCTTCTTTGTCATTTTAGAATGATATAACCTTATCTCATCCTCTGGCAAAAGTTTACCTAATTGCTCTAAAAACTCTATCCTCTGAGCAAATACGAACTTATATTGTGTTCTATACTGCTCAAATAATTCTAAGACCTTAGAGAGCTTATTTTCTGCACTGTATAATAATTTTTTCCTTCTTGATACTACATTAAAGAACTTTCTTGCCGCTTGAGCTTTAATAGAATACTCATGTCTCTTAGTAGGTACATCAAAATATCTATATAATATTTCTTTGAACTTTTCATCAGATACTTTCTTCTCTAATTTAATTCTTATAGTTTCTTTAAATAAAACTTTACCTGTTTTCTTTCCTATTACCCATTTTCTAACATCTAAATACTGAATAAAAAAGTTAGCATTCTTCATAGGATTACCAAATCCTAATGTTTTCTTTAACTGTTCATATTCATTATTTATTAGGTTCAACTGTATTTGCTCTTTTTCTGTGAGTTCTACTGGAATCTTAATTACTTCAAATGGGTCAACCCATCCTTCCTTTAATCCTTCTTCTAAAGTTACGTCATCCATTAATGGAGCATACTTTAGTATAAGCTCATGTTTCTCATCAGCTCTTTCATTTGTGGCAGTTAAACAAAGTAATTTGTTGTATTTTACTACTTCAAACGTTTTGCTAAAAGTATCAGCAGCAAATCTATGAACTTCATCAATTATAAGTAAATCAACATCATAAGAGTTTCTTATTAATGTGTTTACTATAACAACTTGTCCATCTAGATTATCTTTCTTTAGTTTACTCTCCCAATCTAGCTTAAGTCTAGTAGTAGGTACAGCTATTAATAAGCTCTTAGGCTCAATCATTTTGATAGCTCTAATTCCTACTCCTGAACTCTTGCCAAAGCTTGTATAAGCCTGTAATAGACCTATATAATTATATTCTCCAATCCATCTGTCTATGATTCCTATTTGTCTTTTTGTCCAACTAGATGTCTCCATGATTTCTTTCTTACACTTCGTCTTTGCTTTTCAGTTAGAGAACTAACTTCTAAAGGCGTACATGTCGTCCTTAAGAATAGTTTCTGCTCTAATGATAAAGCTTTTAAATGTCTTGTATTCTTACCCTTTTTTCTATAGTACATTAGAAATTCCCAAGTAGTTAAGTATATCTTATATACCTCATTACTAATAGAACACATCTTCTGTGCCACATACTTGTTTCTACCTAATTGAATTAAGCTAAACCTCTTTATATCTACATATACTATTTGATCTTCCATTTACTGTGTTATTAATTGGCTAAAACTTTTATCTGCATTATTAAGATTGTACAGTGTTGTCTCAATGTCTTCCCCTCCTGCATAATCCTTTAATAGTTCATACTCAAAATCAGGTATACTATATTTATCTTCTTTGATTTTATCCATAGCTTTTAATATATCTAAAGCTTCCTTACGTGGAAATGCCCATAGTATATTACTCATCTTAGTTATGGGAGCTATGCATTCTAATAAGAATCTCCATGCTGCTTCATAATCATTCAGATCAAATTTTCTAGTTCTGTTTCTTGTAAGTCTTGATATCCTAGTATCTTTATGTGCTATTCTATTAGGCCAACTAGGATTAGCTGCATACCTAATAAATATATAATCATTTTTCCTTTCCATTATACCATTTTATAAATTCAATAACTATTATATATATAGCTTCTAACTTAGTCAATTTTTCTTTACTGTGATATAAAAATATACTATCAAAATCACTAATTAAATGTCTAGAAATACTATATTCTTCATCACTAAAATTAATCCAAGCAATATAATTATCATAATTACCTCCTTTGCTGTTTATTCTACAATAATAAGTTTTAAATGAAGTTGAATAACCTATCTTTTCAATCTTTTCCACTACAGGCATCAACCAATCCCATGAGGAGTGGTATTTTATTGTTTCTGACCAAAACGTATCTACAAATTCAGTATTCGTACCCAATAAAAAGATTTGATTTAACGTACCTTCAATTTGCTTTACTTTATTATCTAGAAATGATACAATTAATTTGTTACCTTCTATTATTTCTTTTTCCTTCATTTTCTTTTATATAAAAAAGACTCCATGCATTACTGCACAGAGTCTAGCATTACTAACTTAAATTAAAAATATGAAAAAACCTTAGTTATCCCCCAAGGACTCGAACCTCAACTTCAGCCGCCAAAAGGCTATGTACTACCATTATACGAGAGGACAATATTAGGGAGTTATACACTCCCTATTTTTTATATCTTGATAATTATTTCTTCAGCAGTTATTTCACTTAAAGTCATATTTAGACCTTTTGCTATTTTCTCTAAATTAGTTACAGTGACACTTTCACCACTTTCAACTCTGCTAATCATAGCAGCATTAACTCCTCCTGCTGCCACGCCCAATTCTGCTCCTGTCCAGCCTTTTACAGCTCTCAATACTCTGATTCTTTTACTAATGTTCATCTTCTTCTCTTCTTTTATTTAATAAATGATTTTAGCAGCCCGTCCAGGAATCGAACCTGAGTTACTAGGTTGAAAACCTAGCGTCCTAGCCATTAGACGAACGGGCCGTATAGCTCCTTATTTCAGGAGCTTATGTTTACCATACTTCATAAACATCAGAAACATCCTTTAATTCAAATGCATTAGTAAAAATTCTTATCCTACTACTATGTGGATTAAGATGAGGAGGATGAGCAAGCATATACTCGTTACCACTCCAACTATCAGTGCCAATATCCAAAACTTTTAGTTCTGGATATTCTTTCAACCTATGGCCATCTGAAGATATTCTACCTTTTCTAGGCTTTACAGTATCTCCTACCTTAAAATTTCTTACAGCTCTAGGCATTTTCGAACATTTCTTGAATTTTACTTAATGAATTTGCTAACTTAGCTTCAGCAGATAAGTTTTGCTCTAATTCACCTTTAACTTTATAAAGCATATCAAGTTTAGCTTGATTACCTACAATGATAATTCTGCCCTTGATATCTTCTATCCATTGAGCCTTAGTAGCTCCACCCAATTTAAACACAGGTATTTTCATACCTTCTGGCACAACTTCTTTTGCAGCTAATTTGTAGGCATCTGCTCTACTAATTACTGACGAAGCTGCTTTAATCAGTTGGTCAACTGAATTTATAGTTACAATTCTGCCATAACCCGGAAGTTCTACAGAAGTGTTTGGTGAGTCAGGTAATTCACCTTTAATAAGTTTAATCTCTTCTGTAACCTTCTCCAACATAGTTGGTACATCTTTTCTACCCAGTAATGCTACTTCAGTAGTTTCTTTTACTTCATTCATTTTTAATAAACTTTAATAATTATATAATTCTAATTTTCCATTCGAATAAATAGCCGTCCTCTTCTGAGTCTTTAGTATCCTTATGATAGTTATCTACTAAGCTCTTAAGTTTTTTACTAAAAACTATTCTTGGAAATCTCTTACCGTTAATCTTTACAATATACAACATAGTTTTAAATTTTAGTAGCCCGTACGAGGTTCGAACTCGTAATATCCAGCTTGAAGGGCTGGCGACTTATTCCAGTTTGTCTAACGGGCCATTTCAATTAGAAGTTACTCTTGTAGTAACTCCCAATCTTCTATTATCTTTTTGTAATATTTTTCTCTTTCAGTCTCCTTGTTAGGATTCAACACATTTACCTTAATAGGATTTGGATTTAATATCTTATGATGTCTAATGGCTATTTCTAAAGACCTTCTACAACATCGTTGAAACCATTTACTATCTAACTTCCATGTATGAACTCTAGGCTCTTCGAAGTCTAAATATTTGTTAGGAAAAAGAAATTTTTTGAATTCTATACCATATGTATTATCTGAAAATCTTACTATCCTACCTTTCATTTTTCTTCCAATTTAAATTATTAGAGAAAGTGGTGAGACTCGAACTCACATACGAAGGGTTGCAGCCAACTACCTAGCCAATTCAGACACACTTTCATTTTCTTTTAAAATCTTCATACCACTCAGCTATTGCTCTAAAATAGCTTGCACCTATAAATACTATAATTGCTAGTATTCCTAGTGTTATATCTATCCAACTAGGATCTAATGTTAATAGTATCATATTATAAATCAAGTTCTGAAGCAAGCCATGCTGAAGATGATGCTATAAGGAATGAAATTGCTGCCGTAACCAAACCAGTCATCGCAAGTTTATAATTAAAGTTTTCTATATCAACTAGTTGCACCTCCCATATACCACTAAATATTGATATAATAATCGTTATAATACCAAGTACTGCAGTTCCTAGAAATGTGTATGCTATTAACTCTAATACTCTATCCCAATCAATCTTTTTTAATTTCATTTTTCTCTTTATTTTAGTTTGCGGAAAGCATAGGAGTCGAACCTATACGCCTTTTACAACACCGCCTTAGCAGGGCGGACCTTTACCATTTAGGAGAAGCTTTCCATTGTAGGGAAGCCCAGATTTGAACTGGGAACTTCTTGCTTATCAGGCAAGTGCTCTAACCGATTGAACTACAACCCTATACTTCTTTATGCTAAACTAAACATTGACATTGCCAATCTCCCGTCAGCTTTTAGTGTACTCTTCATGATACCATTATATTCTGCTTCCATTGTTCTGTAAGCTCTAGGATACTTAAGTAATCCTTTCTTATAGCCATTAGCTACACAATTTCCACCTTTTTCAACTCCTTTAGTAGAAGAACCAAATTGTTTCTTATACCTTCTTTTAGTCAAACCTTTAGTTCTTGACCTTCCTTGAATAAATTCCTTTGCCATTTTTTACTTTTTTTGTTCAGTTCTTAACTTATTTTTGACTATATTACTAACTAGTTTATTATCAGCTTTACCTCTAAATACTGTATTAAAAGTACCCATAATCTTACCAAAATTAACAACACCTGATTTAATAATCTTATCAACCTCTGTAATAATTTCATCCTCAGACATTAGTGTTGGTAAGTATCCATCAAGATAATTAATCTCACTTTGAAGATTGTTTTCTGTAGCAGATTTCTTAAGTGCTTTAAATACCTTTAAACATTCCTCATCTGTAGGTGTCTTACTAATTCTTTGTAATTCTGCTTTAACTACTTTAATGTAGTCTCTTTCTTCAGTATTACCATTCTTCATGGCAAACTTAAGATCTTCATTTACTTGTTTATAAATCATCCTCTTAATGTTTTATTATTAGTACCGCCTCTGAGATTCGAACTCAGAACCCACTGGTTAAAAGCCAGTTGCTCTACATTGGAGCTAAGACGGCATTTTAGGTAAGGTACTTTTTCATGAAATCTCTACCTTTATTCCCATGTACCATGCAGATACACCTTCCGTGTATATCTATAAAGGAATATGTAGGTATGATTTCTTTCTTACCCTTGACGAGATGTGTAATCTCGCCTGATTGTTTAATTGTAAAAACCATAATTTACTTGTTTTAGAGATAATTTTCTACCATCTCGTTGATTAAAAATTCTTTATACTCTGGATTTGTATGTTCTAGATAATGCCATAGTCTTTCGCCATTGCTAAATCCTTCCCAATGTACTCCAAGGTATTTCTTCATTCTCTTCTTTAACTTTCTAGGTAACTTAATGTTATACTCATAGAAAGGTGATAAATTCTTTACTGCTGCATATTTCATAGCAGGCTAGGAAGGATTCGAACCCTCGTTGTCTTACGACACGGTTTTGGAGACCGCTGCATAACCAGTTCTGCCACTAACCTGTTTGTGGAGAGAGAACGATTCGAACGTTCGTCCCCAGATCTTCAATCTGATGCTAAGCCAACTCAGCTACCCCTCCATGTTGTTTGTCTTAATTATCTAACAAAGTATGAATCATTATTATAATTAGTTATTACTAACCATAATAATTTAAAGAAACTCTTATGAGTAAATAATCTAGAGTTAGTTATACACACCCAAATAGATGTCTCACCTATTACTTCTGGCTCTTCTTTAAATAGTTTCATAATTATTTTTATTTAAATTAGAACTAGTCTTCTACTAGCTCTTTTAATTCATGTTCATATACTGCCATCATTTCTCTTTCTCCTTCTAAATCAAAGTAAGATACCATATACCTTTCTCCTTCATATACTGGTACATTCCTTATAACTGCTTCAGTACATCCTGGTTTTACACAAACCTCAGCTCCTAATTCAAATTTAGGTATATAAGGTTGTGTATAGTTAGATTTAGGTCCATTATCTGCACAATTACAATATGCTAATACAATTGATAACCATGTAAAGAATACTATTCTTCCTACTATATTTTGTATATTTTTCATTTCTATTTAAATTAGTTAGTATCCCGACTAGGAGTCGAACCTAGACTCATCAGATTAGAAATCTGAGGCTTTTCCATTTAAGCTACCAGGACATCATTAGTTAATAAACCATTCCTCTAGGCAATCTCATCTCATAATTAGGTCCATAGAGATATAAATCTCTATTAAACTTATAAGAATGTACTGTTTCCATTCTTGATACAAATCCAGAGTAAGGAAATCCCTCTTTAGGAGTAAAATGTAAACTCAATTTGTTCTTTTTACTAGTCTTATATGTTCCTTTATATGGAACTCCTGCTACTTCACCTTTAAAGGTGTACTGTTCAAAAGTTATATATCCATTAGCAAAACTATATGATCCTACTAAAGAACCTTCTTGTTTTCTACAATCTGTAAACCCTACCATTACTATAATAGCAATTAGTAGTAAATTAATAATCTTTTTCATCTTTTTCAATTTTAATTAGTTAGTACTCAAGAAGAGACTCGAACTCTTACGCTTTTTACGGCACTGGTTCCTAAGACCAGAGTGTCTACCATTCCACCACTTGAGCATCTTTGTTATTCTTCAGATAATGGATATACAATAGCTCCCAATACAGCTAAGACTATAGCCACAGCTTCCATTACAGTAGTATCACTTAACATACCTTCAATGGCTTTGTCTCCCATAGAATAATACAGCATAAATAACAATGCTGCATATGCTATGACAGTTAAGACTATTCCTAATACTGCTCCAAATATAACTTCTTTTAATAATCTCAATATTTTTTTCATTTCCTTACTGTTTTAATATTCAGTCAATTTTTCTACTAATGTTGTAACACTTCCTAGTATAATTCCAGTTGCTATACTTCCTCTAATATATTCAAAAGCAAAGGAGAAACTTGGAAATTCAAATAGAATAAACATTATAAGTATTCCTAGTAACATCATTCCAACAAAAGTATACACTGTACCTTGTACAAATCTTTTCCAATAGATATTCTCAATACTTTCTATTTTATTTCTTATTTTATCAATAAATTTTCTCATCTTCTTATTTTAATTAGTTAGTACTCCTAGACAGACTCGAACTGTCAAGACCATTACTGATCGGGGGATTTTAAGTCCACTGCGTTTACCAATTTCACCATAGGAGTATCATCTTAAAATAGTAGTTTCCTACCTTCCATAAAGCCATTTATCCTAGTTAACAACCTTATTCTTTCTAAGGCTAACCACTGATAAATACTATACTTCTTCAATTTCTCATCTGCATGTTTACACAACCACACCATACAATCTAAATTCTTAACTGTACATCCTGTATCAGTTAGATATTGACAGTGTATATCTACAGATGCTTTTCCATTAGGATCTCCACAACAACAATATTTGTTAGTTTGTACCTTCCTTTCTTTTCTATCTCTTTCTCTGCTACACATGCCATCTCTGTGGTCACATACATTAGAAGTAGTAACAATGTCTTTAGCCATAGTGTATAATACACTATATAACTGCTTTTTTTCTTCTGTCATAATTCTTTGAATTCCATTATATCTAATGTAATAAACTTAGTGTTATTTATAGTTTCTTCGTGATTCCAATGATAATGTCCATTCCACCATGTTTTAATAGTATGGAAATTAGATAAATAATCATAAATATGAGTAAGAGTCTTTCTATCTTCTTTTATATACTCTTTCATGAAGTCAGATAAATTAAATGTTGCTGCTTTATCATGAGGATAACAAAAGATTGGATTAGTATGAGCTATTACGTGTTCTATATTATAAGATTCTAACTCTTTTAAAGCATCTGAATCATATACAGGTAATTCACCTTCCCACCATGTCTTATCCTTTATTCTTACCTTTACTCCATGACTGTAAATCTCTCTATCAATACTTGATGCTCCACCAATACATAATATATTATTATTAACAATAGTATAATCAGGTACTAGTTTAAGATTACTATACTTCCAGTCTCCATTAAAGTATTCTGGATTATCATGATTACCTCTTATAGCAATCAAAACATTATTATGTTCTTTTAATCCATCATTCAATCTTAGAAATTCTGTTATATAGTAACCTCCTTTATGAAATCCTGCTCCCAAATCTCCTACTTGAATAAATAAAGTATTAGTAATATGTGTTCTCTTTATATAATTCAGTAGTGTTCTGTATTGACCATGAATATCTCCAACGATTACAATATTTTCCTTTTGATACTCTAGTCTGTTCATAATTTAATAGTTTATAAATCGTTTTTGTTTTAACTTCTCTTTAGCTTCCTTACGTCTTTTATCTTTACCTATAAGAAAAACTACATTAGCACCTATTACTCCACCATACAAATGATTGTTTACTCTATACTTATCAAATGTATAGCCTTCACTGACCACTCTCTTATGTCTAAAATAAGTTACAGTTCCATTAATTAATTGACCTGCAAGCCATGCATAGAATTTACATTTCCATTCTTTAGTATTGGTAAATCTATATAGACCTTCATATGCTAATAGAGTTCCACTAGCACTTACCATTAAACCAAACCCTAAATCACTTAATTTATCTTGAGTTGTGTATTCTATATTCTCAATAGGTTTCTGAGGTATAATAATAGTAGTACTCTGACTTAACATGGTTACTGATATCAGTAAGCATATTAAGATTCCAATAAACTTTTTCATATTCCTTTTAATTTTAATTAGTTAGCAGTCCTGACGGGACTCGAACCCGCATACACTTTCGTGCTCTAGCGTGACAGGCTAGTTGCTTTCCATTCGCTTCGAGACTGTATTTTTATTTACTAATGATACTTCCATTAGTAGTTCTTGTATTACCATGAATAACACCAGCAATAACATTACCATTGGTAGTTCTGACATCACCTTTGATGTCCTTAGATACCTTTATACTACCATTTGTACTTTCTACAGTATTACAATTACCATGAATAGTTATATATTCACATACATCTACTTCTAATGAATCTAAATCTGCATTTATTACTATGGTAATCTCCTTACTATTAGGAGTTACATCTTTACCATCAATAATGATTTTATTTCCTGATATACTAATACTTTTACCTCCATAAATTTTTCCATTTATAATATTCATAATTTTCAATTTAATTAGTTAGTTGGCCCTACAAGATTTGAACTTGTGACCTCTTCCTTATGAGGGAATTACTCTACCGCTGAGTTAAGGGCCAATATTGTGGAAAGAGAGGGATTCGAACCCCCGACCTCCTCGGTGTAAACGAGATGCTACTGAACCACTGAGCTACCTTTCCATTGTGGACCTGCGGGCATCGAAGCCCGGTCCGCACATACTCCAAATATAACATTATACAGGTTTAATAGGCTGACACGAATGTCAAACTCCACCACTTAGTTTTGAGTTCTAAGAAACTATTCTAATGTTGCCACTAAATTTCCAGTTGCCATTTCTGTTCCAAGGTAAGGCAAAGACCCGACTCATTATGCTGCAATTCTAAGAACTGCTCTTTGAGTGAAATCTACTTTAATTGATTTTCCAGTTATAATTGTTTTGTATTTAAAGTCTACATGACTACCTGTGTTATACCCTTTCATACTACGTCAAAACCACATTCAGGCCCATATT
>PJEL010001247.1_pt1 | contig 26687 bp, 28 predicted proteins | sample 1853271 | NCBI WGS metagenome assembly PJEL01 (sample SAMN08108733, study PRJNA415343) | Invertebrate metagenome, whole genome shotgun sequencing project. | host: Globobulimina | place: Sweden: Gullmar Fjord | collected 2015-08
ATATTAATTAATTAGGAGATAATTATGTATAGAACTATTACAGCAGAACTCCCAATGGGTTATGGTCTCCATTTAAGAAACATGGATGGAATAATTCAATGCTCGACTAATAAATTAGAAAATCAATACACGATTAAAATGGATTCTTCAAAAAGAAAAGGCAATAAAATGGATTGGGAGCATATAAATATTGGCAAGAAAGAGACAACAACACCTTCTTCAAGAAATAACATTAAAAAAAGTGTAATTCAATTTTTCATGTTTCCCCACGTGGATAAACCGAAATCATCTAATACAGACGATATAGTACATAAAGACAAAATAACTATAACCATTAGTGAGGAAGTTGCCTTAAAGAGAGGCCCACATTTATGGGTTACAACTATTGCAACTTCACCTGGTAGTTGGATTTACAAACTATATGATCAGTCATGGTATCAAACGAGAACATTTCTAGGATCTCTCAAGTTGGATGTTGAACAGAATAGTAATGAGCCACAAGAAGATTTAAGCGGAAACCTTCTTGAATCAGAAGTAAAAGTAGGATCAAGTTCAGATAGGCCTACTATCAACGCACTGGTAGGTGACACAATAGCAATACCAATTAATCTAAATCAAATCAACAAAGATAAATTAAATCTTAAGTTAGTGAAAACGAGAAGATAGTATTCAAGATATTGCAATATAAAAGGCTATGGAAAGTTGAGTGCCCATCACAAGGCAGGCGGTGCACCTAGGTCGTTACATAAAATACCCCACCACATACTTCAACGCCACAAATACTATCAGCACCCCAAGTAAAATCTTAATAGGTTTCTGCGGAACATACTTCTGACACCTCGCACCAAGATAGATGCCTGCGAATCCTCCGATTCCAAACAGCAGCCCCAGCATCCAGTCAGGTGATGTGCTTACACCACCATCTAAAGTGATAAGGCTATAAAAGGCAACTCCGAGAACTGAACTTAAGAAAGTTGCTAAAAGTGTTGCCCCGGCTATCGTATATATAGGAAGTTTCAGGAATGTGACACAGAAAGGTGCGATAAGCGCCCCTCCTCCGATGCCGTACGCACCCCCTATGATGCCGACGAAGAAGGAGAAGAAGAATAGGCCTACATTATTAAATGAGTACCTCTCGCCCCAAAACTCATACTCAGAACTTCTGAGGGTAAATGAGACCGTCTTAACAACAGCGTCTGAAGGGATTCCCTTGGCCTTACCATCATCAACCCTCTTTTTGAACTTATCATCGATCTTATCCTTTGAACTCTTCTTAAGAACGCTATAAAGCATCCTGCCTCCTATATATAATAATACGCACCCCACAAAGAACTTGAATGCCGCCGGGTCAGGCAACATCTTCACTCTGACAAAGTAGCCGATAAGAAGGCCCGGTATCGTACCAACCGTCATAACCCAGACAAGCGGCCATACCATCCGCTTCTCCTTCATGAAGCGATAGACACCGCTAGGGATGGCAACGATGTTATAGACAAAGTTGGTGGAGGTGACTGCAGGTGAGGTGAAGTTAAGCACACTCATATTAAATGGAAGCAGGAGAAAGGCACCTGAGACCCCGACCATTGAACAGAAGAAGGAGAGAATGAATGTAAATAGCGGCGGCAGGAATATGTATGTCTCAACGCCTGAAGCCGGGAACAACACCTTTAATGCTTCCATCACCCTTACTCCCAATCAGGAACGGAAGTCCGCTCCTTCTTTTTTTGAGAAACTTTATGCTTGTCCTGAAGCATCTTCTCTTTTGCGCGTTTTGAACGCTTGCGCTTCTGGCGCCTCAGCTTCTCAATGCGCTGAACCTCTTCACTCTTTTCATTCTTTATGAATCGTTCCAGCTTTTTATACAGCAGCTCTCTTGCCCTGTAGCGGTTGAGCCCCTGCGTCCGTTCTCTCTGGCACTTTACCTCTATGCCAGTTGGGATATGCTTAAGATAGACACAGGTCGCGACCTTGTTAACATTCTGCCCGCCCTTACCCTGTGAACGGATGAATTTCTCAACTATATCCTTTTCATAGATATCGAGACTGTCGAGTTTATCTCTTAGCGCCTTCTCTTTTTCCGCACTTACTGGAAGCATAGCAACAACCTTTTACACACACTGAAACATCTTCATTATTTATTGAATATCCGTTTTTTAAATTTTCACTTTATCATTATATATAAGGTGCGGCACTGCACCACGGCTTAAGCAAGCAAAATAGCCCGCCTCTTTAACAATCTTTCTACAGCAGTACATGTCTGCATTTATATTAGTTGAAAGCTTACAGCCTTGTCACTTTTTCTTATGATTCTATCACCATCATATTATATTTTTTTATAACACTATATTTTATTGACTGTGAAAAACCGTTGCTGTAAAATAACGTACTTTTGTATTTGGAGACCCTATATGAAAAGTCATGTCTGGAGACCAGTATTTGTTTTGATCGGTGCCCTTGCTCTTGCATTGGTTGCACGGCACTTTATTGTCCCCAGCGATATGACTGTCGGTGAAAGAGGCTTCATGTACAGCTACCACAGGGCAAGCAACATCCCCGAGTGGAAGGCCTTTAAGGTAAAGTACCAGGGCAAGGAATATTGCGGCGAGTGCCATGATGATCAATATGAAGCAAACATGGCCTCAAAGCATAAGATCATTCAATGTGAGAACTGCCACGGGCCTGCCATTGACCATCCTGAAGAACCCAACGAGAAACTCGATATAGACACAAGCAGGGCACAGTGTATCAGATGCCATGCGCTATTACCTTATCCATCAAGTCAAAGAGGGGAACTTAAGGGGATCGACCCTAACGAGCATAACCCGGATGAGAATTGCAGCGAATGCCATGACCCGCATGAGCCTGATCTATAGTAGGGGAAAGAAGATATGAAATTTTCAAGAAGAGATTTTTTAAAGAATATTGCAAAAGGGGCACTTGTAACATCACTGCCTTTAAGCGCTTTTAAGATATTAAGCCCTGACGAGGTGAGTGCTGCGATAAAAGAGGCAAACATCCGCTGGGGTTTTGTTGTTGATACACGTAAATGTGTGGGCTGCGGTTTCTGCGTAAAGGGCTGCAAGCTTGAGAATGAAGTACCATATGATGTCCCGGTCACAAGGACATGGGTCGAGCGCTATGTTATACAGAAAGACGGCAGAGTGCTCATAGATTCTCCAAATGGCGGCAGGGACGGTTTTACAGAACAGCGGATACAGGACAGGGATGTTAACCCGAATGATATTGCCAAAGCCTACTTTGTACCCAAACTCTGCAACCAGTGCGACAACCCTCCGTGCGTACAGGTATGCCCGGTAGGAGCAACATACCAGACTCCGGACGGGGTAGTGCTTGTTGACAGAAAATGGTGCATAGGATGCGGCTACTGTATAATGTCATGCCCTTACGGTGCCAGGTTCTTCCACCCGATTCATAAGGTTGCTGAAAAATGCACCTTCTGTTACCACCGTATTTCAAAAGGCTTGAAGACAGCATGTGTAGATGCATGTCCTTTCGGTGCAAGAAAGGTTGGAAACCTGAAGGACCCTAACGACCCTGTTACTAAGACCGTGTTAACTGAAAGAGTTGGAGTACTCAAAGACTCTTTCGGTACTAAACCCCAGGTATATTATCTCGGCCTGGACGAGAATGTGAGGTGATCTAATGGATGCCGGTGCAGTTCATGAATTAGCCGTTCACGGTGCTGAATGGACAACAAAAGAATTATTTACCTATCCTAACGAGTTTGTATACTGGACCATACAGATCGTGATGTATCCTTATATAACAGGACTGGTTGCCGGTGCCTTTGTGCTTTCATCGCTCTACCACGTCTTCGACGTGAAAGAGCTTAAGGACATCGCAAAGTTCGCGCTCGTCTTTTCACTTGCACTGCTGATAGTAGCCCCGATGCCTCTGCTCTTTCACCTCCAGCAGCCGCAGAGGAACATTGAGGTCATGTTCACACCTCATTTCACATCTGCTATAGCTGCTTTCGGCATGGTCTATTCCTTTTATATGGCGATAGTTGTTGGTGAAATATGGTTTGTTTACAGAAAGTTCTTTGTTGAACAGATCGAGGCATTTAAAGACAAAAAAGGCTTTATAAACGCTTTTTACAGAAATACTTACAAAGTGCTGTCACTCGGCGCTACCGACATAAGTGATGAAACAATACATACAGACCATAAGATAGTTAGATTCCTCGCCGCACTTGGAATACCTGTAGCATGCTTCCTTCACGGTTATGCAGGCTTTATCTTCGGATCGGTAAAGGCCAACGCACTCTGGATGACCCCGCTCATGCCGGTTATCTTTATCATGTCAGCTATCGTCTCAGGTATCGCACTCTGCATGTTGGTGGATATCATAATCATGGAGTGGAGAAAGTTCAGAATCAAGACATCAAAAAAGAAACATTTTGATGAGACGGCAGATGAGGTCACCGGTGCAGAAATCAATGTAGTAAAAATAACCTCAAAGTATCTTGTTGCAGCAATGGTCGCCGCAATAGTTCTTGAGCTTGTTGACCTTATCTTCAGAGGATACACAGCTATGAAGTCATGGGACATAATGCGCATAGTTATCTATGAGATGGATTTCACAAAGATCTTTATACTTCAGTACGGACTAGGAAATCTGCTCCCATTCATACTGCTTCTTCTGCCTAAACTGACGATTAGAAGAGCCGCTGTTGCAAGCGCACTTGTACTATTTGGAGTATTCATGATGAGGTGGAATGTAGTTATCGGCGGACAGGCATTCTCTAACTCATTTGCAGGATATATGCATTACCATATGCCAATAATTCCACATAATGCTGAAACCTTCAAGGAAGGTTTGTTCGGTGCTCTATTCATGGGGGGACTTCCCTTTGTACTGTTCTGGATATTTAATAAGATAATTCCTGCTTTAAAATTTAAGCAATAAACAATAAATATAATAGTATCTTATTGACTTGTAAAAGGTTTTTTGTTACATTCAAATACGTTTTAACTGTAACGGAGGATAGATGAAGAGGCGTAGTTTTTTAGGTATATTATTTTCAGCATTGGGAATATCAGCAGTGGGTACAACCGGCTACCCCTTGCTCAGATACCTTGCGCCCCATAGCGGAGCGGAAAAGACCAATAAGCATACTTTTAATAAATCTGACATAGGTGATGTCAAGGAGATTCTTTTTCGACAAACACCCTCTATCATAATAAACAGGCCCGGCAAAGGCTACATTGCGCTTTCAAGGGTATGTACTCATCTCGGGTGCCTGCTTGAGTACGACAGTGCAACAAAAACACTGGTATGCCCCTGCCATGCAGGTTCATTTGATCTTGAAGGGCGCGTAATTGCAGGCCCTCCACCTAAACAACTAATTAAATTCCCCCTGGATATTCAAGGGGACAATATTACAATAGGTTAAATTATGTTCCAGAAGATAAAAGAAGGTATTGATATAAGACTCGGACTCTCCGGGCTTCTGCATGACACTCTTGAAGAATACAAGGTTCCGAGTGACACGAACATCTTTTACACTATAGGAATAATGACTCTGGTAGCCTACATGATACAGGCTGTTACAGGCTACTTTCTTCTTATTTACTATATCCCTCATTCAGACCACGCATTCAACAGCATTCAGGGGATAATGACAACTATCCCGTTTGGCTGGCTTATCAGGATGGTACACATTGTAGTAAGCAACCTGATGATCGCACTTGTAATGATCCACCTTATATCGATCTTCCTAATGGGAAGCTATAAAAAACCCAGGGAAATGACATGGCTTGCCGGAGGGCTCCTGCTTATAATCGCTCTTGCCTTCAGCCTGAGCGGCTATCTTCTGCCATGGAGTCAGAGAAGCTACTGGGCAACAACAATTGTTACTAACATCCCCACCGCATTTCCTGTAGTAGGTGATTTTCTTGCCACTATTTTAAAAGGCGGCGAAAGCGTTTCCGGTGTAACTCTTACCAGATTCTTCGCCCTTCATGTAGGGTTCCTTCCGCCTCTCTTTATGCTGATAATGGGAATTCATATTTTTCTTGTATGGCGCATAGGTCTTTCTGTTCCATCTGCAAGCAAATCAGCAGCGTATGAAATGCCCTGGACAGAGTACGGCAGGGTAACTTACTCAAAAAGCTATCCTTTCTACCCTAATTTTGTAAGGAAGCAGACATCCATGATAATGCTTTTTCTTGCTGTTACATTCCTTATAATTGCTTTTATGCCGACACTCTTTCTACCGGAAACAGCCACCACACCTGCTGATCCTCTCAAGACACCTCCTCATATAAAGCCTGAGTGGTACTTTTTGGCACCCTACCAGATGCTTAAGCTGATAACAAATAAGTTTCTCGGTATATGCATACAGATCATGTTACTTGGACTCATCCTCTTCTGGCCGTTTCTCGACAGAAACCCTGAGAGAAACATCTTAAAGAGGCCCATGCTGCTGCTGGCATCTCTGGCTTTACTCGGTATATGGCTGGTATTTACTTTCTGGGGGAAATATTCGTGAGATATTTAAATATCCTTCTAGTGATAATAGTTCTCTCGGTTGCTTCAACAGCATCTGCAGGTTACAGGGAGCTTTTTGAAAAAGAGTTTCTAAGCAAACCCTGGAGTACTGAGATCGTTGCGGACAGCGCCTGTGTTGAATGCCACACCTCAGATACGATGAATTCGGAGCTTAAGACCATTCCACAGGACTGGATGCTGAGCTGGCACTACCAGAATGATGTCTCATGCCATGACTGCCACGGCGGCGACAGCAACGACGCTTCTATGGCTATGTCGCACCAGAGAAGTTTTGGCGGTACACCTGAATACACCGAAGTTCCTGCGTTCTGCGGTAAATGCCATGTAGGAATCCTTGACCATTATCAGAATAGCGGACACGGCAAGGCGCTTATTGAAACCGGTGAGGGACCAAACTGCGTGACCTGTCATGGCTCTCATAACATACAGAAGGCAGGAATTGACATAATAAACCCCCAACTCTGCTCAAAATGCCATTCATATGAGCGGGCCAAGGAGATGAAGCAGGCACTATTCCTTACAGACTCCAAGATAGAGAAGCTAGAGGGGGATTTAAAGAAATTAAAAGAGAAAGGGGTTTATCCTGAAAAAGAGAATCGCACGCTCTTTGACACTCAGGCAAAATTCAGGACCCTCTTCCACACGATAGATGCCGAGTTGGTCAAGGATAAGACCGACTTTTTCATGAAGAGGCTCAGCCGAATCGAAAAAGATATTCAGAACACATTTAAAGATCTTGACCGCAGGCAAAAATACTCTGCCATGTTGATGTTCATCTTCCTTGGCTTGTGGATAGTATCCACTATTATCTCAAAATCATCTGACGAAGACTGATCATCACACCCGTCTTATACCTGCCACAGATAATATCAAAGAAAAAACAGGAATTTAGAAAAGATGAGAATTGTTAACAATATGCATACAGCAAGCCGGAGAACATTTAACATCGCCTTAAAGGTCTTATTCTTTTCTCTTATACTGAGCACATTTTTCACACTTAAATCATACGCGTCAGAGGATCTGCCGGATTACTTTGTTCCTCCTCCGCCTTTTTCCGAAGATATCTTCCCATGCTCAGAATGCCATGACGGAGAGGACGTTGATACAGAACGCAGGGAACTCGGATTTCATGAAGATATCCAGCTCAAGCACGCTGAGCAGCAGAGATGGTGCCTTGACTGCCACAACCCCAATGACAGGGATAAACTCAGGCTGGCCAACGGACAGCTCGTATCTTTTAATGAATCTTACTACCTATGCGGCCAGTGCCATGGAACGATCTTCCGCGACTGGAAGGCCGGAGTACACGGAAAGAGAACAGGGTTCTGGAACGGCAAGAAACAGTACCGGCTGTGCGTACATTGCCACAATCCTCACCAGCCGCGATTTAAACCGCTCGTACCGCTTCCGCCGCCTGTGAGGCCGGAAGATCTAAAGTACAAGAAAGATTCAGAAAACATATCGAAAAATCCATTAAACAGCATAAAGCACTGGATCAGGGATAACAATGTCAAATAAAACAAATAAAGATTCATCATCAAAGTCATTAGACAGGCGCTCCTTCCTGAAAGGGGCAAGCCTGGGTCTCGCATCCCTTTCTGTACCTGCAGCTACGGCTGACGCATCAGTATGGGAAGCCTTCTTCCAGAAGCATTTCAAGGAGATGAATGAAGACGAGATCCAGACAGCAATAAAGCGTATGGAGAAAGAGTACGCTGATGAATACGGCAAAGACTTCAATATTAAAAATACTAAGGCCACACCTGGAGTAAAGTTCGGTTACGGGCTTGACCTCTCCCGGTGCATAGGGTGCAGAAGGTGTGTCTATGCATGCGTTGAAGAGAATAATCAGTCAAGAGACCCTCAGATACATTGGATCACCGTTCTTGAGTTTGAAAAAGGTGAAAAGTGGGTCAATGTCTTTGAAGAGGCTGATAAATACTACAACCCGGCCAAAGTTCCTGAGGAAGGGCATTTCTACATGCCTGTTCAATGCCAGCAGTGCGAAAATCCGCCCTGTGTAAAGGTCTGCCCGACAAAGGCAACATGGAAAGAGCGGGACGGCATAGTGGTTGTGGATTATAACTGGTGCATAGGCTGCAGGTACTGCATGGCAGCATGCCCGTATGGTGCAAGACGTTTTAACTGGGCCAAGCCAAGAATATCCAAGGAAGAGATCAATACCGATACACATTACCTCGGCAACCGTCCCAGATATAAGGGTGTTGTTGAAAAATGTACATTCTGCATACAGAGAACCAGAGAGAACCCCGGCAGATACCCTGCCTGCGTGGAAATATGTCCTGTCGGAGCAAGGAAGTTCGGTAACCTTCTGGATCCCGAAAGCGAAATACGCTACAGCATTGAGCACAAGAGAGTCTTCAGACTGAAAGAGGACCTTAACACATCACCTAAATTCTTTTATTTCTTCGCGACATAGGGAGAGAATAATATGTCTGATATATTACAGCCTTTAAAAAACCTTTTAACAGCATTAAAATTACTGGTAAAGGGCAACAAGTGGTATTACATCTGGATATCTATCCTTCTTCTCTTTATTTCTGTCGGCGTCTTTTCATATATAAAGCAGATTGACCAGGGATTGATAGTCACCAACATGAGAGACCAGGTCTCCTGGGGGTTTTATATATCAAACTTCACTTTCCTTGTCGGGGTAGCTGCAGCTGCTGTCCTCCTCGTCATACCTGCGTACCTGTATAATTTCAAGCCTATCAAAGAGATAGTCCTTCTTGGAGAAATGCTTGCGATATGTGCAATAATAATGTGCCTTCTTTTTGTCATGGCTGACATGGGCAACCCCTTAAAGGGGTGGCATATACTTCCTTTGATAGGCACCATGAACTTCCCTTCTTCTCTCCTTGCCTGGGATGTCATTGTTCTTAATGGATACCTTGTGATCAACTGCATCGCCGTCTTTTATGTTCTTTACAATCTATCACACGGCAAGGAATACAGCATGAAGTTCTTATGGCCCATCATAATCCTGTCCATACCCTGGGCATTAAGCATCCATACCGTCACGGCTTTTCTTTATAACGGGCTTTCAGCAAGGCCTTTCTGGAACGCTTCAATCCTTGCTCCGAGGTTCATAGCATCCGCCCTCTGCTCCGGCCCCGCATTGATGATTATTATCTTTCAGATTGTCAGAAAAGTTTCCAGAATGGAAATATCTGACACAGCTATCTTCAAGATCGCCGAACTGATCGCCTATGCAATGGGTTTCAACCTGTTCCTCTTTGCCGCTGAAGCTTTCAAAGAGTTTTATTCAGGAAGCATTCACATGGCACCAATGGAATATCTCTACTTTGGGCTGCATGGCCATTCAAACCTGGTTGTCTTTATGTGGATGGCTTTTATCTTTAACGTTACGGCCTTTATTATTTTCCTGCGGCCAAAGACCAGGGAAAACATCTTTACCCTTAATCTGGCGTGCGTCCTTATCATAATCGGTGTTTATACCGAGAAAGGCATGGGCCTGATCATTCCGGGATTCATACCCGGAGTACTCGGTGAGATATATGAGTATGGGCCTTCAGTCATTGAAAAAGGCGTCTCTATTGGAATATGGGCTTTAGGCGCCCTCTTCTTCACATTGATGCTGAAATTTGCATTGCCTATCTATACTGGAGAGCTTAGATTCAAAACATCCGACTCTAAATAGAATCATACAATTACATCTTTTCGACAGCCATGTCCTTCAGGACATGGCTGTTTTATTTTCCCCTTGGGTTTTTTTCAAAGACCTTAGCATACATCAGCCTTCTCCTTCTCACCCTTGATATCATACGCCTGTCCAAACAACACGCCTTTTGAGGGAATTGACAGCCTCCTGGAGAACCTCTATCGCACCGTCAATGTCACCCTTAAGCACAAGGGCCTCTCCCATGCCTGTCTTTACATCAATAGAATTTGACTGACGATACATATGGTTGAGCCAAAGTATAAGGGGATAATAAAGAAACTGGATCCATGACGGGCCGTGAATGGCTCTACTTACATTTAAATATCTTTGATGGAAGGAGGTTCTTTTTAGAGGCCTTTTCAAACGCCTTTCTGTACAATTTCATGGCCATCTCTTTTTCACCCTTAAGCTCATAGGCCTTGCCAAGCTCATAATACGTCCTTTGAGGGTAAGGGTTCAGCTGAACTGCTTTTGAAAGAACTTCGATGGCACCGTTTATATCATCTTTCCGGATAAGCGCAGCGCCGAGCCCTGTCATGGCATCCTTTGACATCGGAGTGAGTTCCAATGCTTTTTTGAAATCCATAACAGCATTATCAGATTCATCCATTTCAAGATACAGAAAACCAAGAAGTATATGCGACTTTGCGAAATCATCTTTTGCCTTTAATGAACCCTTGGCGGTCATGGCTGCCAGTTCCATAAGGCCTGACTCTGCAAAATTCAGTGCAAGGTTATACTTTCTCTCGGCTATAACAGCTGCTTTATCTACAACCTTTTTCGTTGGAGAAAGTATCTCATTTAATTCCTCCTCGTTGATTTCCCCTAACATATACCTGAGGAACCCCTCTGTTGTCAGCATATAGGTAAGCGGGTGTCCCGGTATAACGTATGCTGTCCTGCCTTCCCTGTTAACAATTACTGTCGAAGGATAAACCCTTATCTCATAGCTGCCGAATATTTTTCTGTCTTTATCTTTCAGTACAGGAAAATCGATCTTTTTATCACTGATAATATCTCGAACATTTTGATAATCTTCAGCTTCAGGGATTATGCTTATTACCTCCACGCCCTTTTTCTTATATTTTCCGGAAAGATCATAGAGATCATCCATTTCAATGAGAGAACGTTTCTGCCCCGGCTTCCAGTAAACAACCACCACGATCTTCCCTCGATATTCGTCAAGGGAGACAAGCTCTCCATTAATAGACATCAATGAAAAGCCGGGGGTTTCCTCCCCGACAGGTACATTTATGCCGTATCCTGAAGTGCTGAATAAGAATAAAAACGATAAGAGAACAACAAACTGTATCAGTATTCTTTTTTTCATTACACTTTAATTATACTCTCTTTTATTTATTTGTCATTCCCCGACTCTCCTGTCATTCCGGGTTTGTCCCGGAATCTAGTAGTTTCTGTTGCATTGTTGCACTTCTGCTCTGTGGTACTGTTGAACTTTATTCTGTTGTTCTTTTCGCAGCGTCAGCGGAGAGTCGCCGAATCGACTGCACTTTTCAGTCGATTGATCTCACTACAGCGCTTTACTGCTTTTCATACAGACTATCCAATGTGACAATATTTCAAGCTAACTTATTAACTAACCACAATATTTTGTGGTTGTATTTTTGGCACCACACTAATATAATTGTTTTAAATCAGCAAATGTGAACATACACCAATTAATTGTTATAAGAGAAAATGAAAAAAGATATTGATAAGTTTAGTAGCTTTATGAATGGCATCACAGCGGCAGTGCAATTGCTAAATAGAGCCAGCAAGAATGGATATGTTATTGAGTATATATGCCTGGCAGCATCAGTTATCGATGGCTTACTTAGAATGGGGCTTATTTTGCAACATCAGTTAGTTACTAAATCAACGGATATACTTGATTCATTGATGTACCAATCAGATGAGGACAGGATAGTTTCTGAAAGAAATATATATAAAAAGGCACTCAAGAAAAATATTATATCCCGAGAGCTATTTAATGAATTAAATGATCTCTATAATAAAAGAAACATGGTTATTCATTGCTACGTTATCAGCCATATTACAACAAAAGAGGTATTGGACATTGGGATAGAGTATGAAAAAATACAACAGATTGTTAAGAGTGCAGTGAGAAAAATAGAAGATGAGCAAATTAAGATTGGGATTGGAATGACAGTGTCTGAAGAAGGGACATCGAAAGAAGAAATGGAGATAATAATGGATGAAATGCTTTCGGAGAAGCATGGAGATGACGTTCTTAATAAAAATCTGAAAAGAAGAAAGAACTTATAACAAATCCATGCATTAGAATACGTTATAGCAGAGACTTTTTTGCTTGTCTTATTTTTTTGATTTGCAGATTAGTTTTTAAGTAAGACATCACGATCAGTCACGCATCTATGATATCTGCGTTAACCCAACCTAACAATGCCCAACATGCCAAAACCATTATCAACTATTCTGATCATAATTAGCGTTATATTATTACACGCTGCCCTCTTTTTCGTACTGGGAAAGATTAACAAAAAGAATTTTGAGGAAGAGGCTGTATCCAAAGCTCAGATAGTCCTGGAAAAATACTTTGATGCCCGTGATGAGACACTTATGACGGTGGTCTCAGCAGCCTACAAGTTTGACGGGGTTGAATTTGAGGTTTATACTGACCGTAATATTTACTATGCCTTCATAGTTGTGAATAACACATTCTTTGAGACAGATACCATACTGAACCTTGTTGCCAAGCCGAAACTGTCTATACACATGGTCGAGCCGAAGTATAATTAATTACAGAAAAGGAACTGGATCCTCCGATCAAGTCGGAGAATGACAAAGAAAAAAAAGTATAATATAAAACCATGAAACCCGCTCTTCCAACAATCCCTCTTATAAATCTCGCTATCGCGTTCATACCTGTCTTCATCTCCATCGCAGTGCTCTATCGCTGGTCATTGAACAGTAAGACAGCGCTTTATGCCGTAGCGCGTATGCTCCTGCAGCTCATGCTGATCGGATACGCCCTCACCTTTATCTTTAAGTCAGACAGTTCATATTTTGTACTGGCTATATTGATGCTCATGCTTCTGGTTGCAAGCTGGATATCCCTGCATCATATACAGCACAGGCGGAAGGATGCCTACTTTAAGGTTCTTGGATCGATAGTGATTGGCGGGGTTTCAACTTTGATACTTGTAACGCAGGCTGTTCTTGATATGGATGTATGGTACCAGTCATCAATAGTTATCCCTCTTGCCGGGATGATATTTGCAAATTCAATGAACGCGGTAAGTATTGCTGCTGAGAGGTTTGAGTCAGAGTGCAAAAAAGAGGATGATTATCTTAATGCGCGAAACACAGCGCTGAAGGCCTCCCTAATACCGCTTATCAATTCTCTCTTTGCAGTCGGTCTCGTCTCGATACCCGGCATGATGACAGGGCAGATACTCTCAGGAGTAGATCCTCTTATTGCAGCGCGTTATCAGATAATGGTGATGTGCATGATCTTCGGTTCGGCAAGTATCTCGGCGATATGTTATCTGATGATGTTAAAGCCTAAAAAAGGTTGAACGGTCTGAACCATTATTTTTACTGTTGTACTTTTGCACTGTTGTGCTCCCGCACTAATTTCCATGATGCATACCGCTGCCAGTGTCCTTCCTTACCGGTGAAGAGAACATAAAGGTTTCTCCACTTTCAAAAGAAAGATGAAACTCAACCGTATCGCCCTCTTTCAACTGTTTTACAGGCTCCATCAGCATAAGGTGGTAGCTGCGCGGTGCAAAGACAAACGTCTCTCCTGCCTTTACAGTGACACTCTCCTGCCTCACCATCCTCGCATTCTCCCCGTCGATCTCAGTCAGATGCATCTCCACAAAACCGAACTGCGGACTTGTGATGCCTGTGAGCAAGATATCATCGCTGCTACGGTTCACCAGACTCATGTAGCCTGCTGCCATCTTCATGCCGGGGGGCGATTCGCGTACCCATGCCCCCTTCACCTCAAGCATATCCGATGCAAAAAGGGTTGTAGAAAAAATAAGCGTAAAGAATGCTGTCAGAACTATATTTCTCATGAATATACTTTTATTCTACAAGACATCCGTAGCCGTCGCCATACTTATCCCTGAGTTTGAGAAATTCCGCCTTGATATACTTTGCGTTATGCGGGGGCGGGAAGACAGCTATGAGCTGGCCGAGATGGTCAACAAGCATGATCGAGGCTGTATGGTCAACAAGGTAATCCTCATCCTCCCCATCTTCAAAGACCTTCTTGTACACGGCACCGAACTGGTCACTGAACTGATCGACCTGTCTTTTGTCTCCTGTAAGGCCTATGAAGTTCTCATTAAAATAGGTCACATATTCACCAAGATAATCCAGGCTGTCTCGCTCAGGGTCTACGGATACAAAGGCAACTTTTGTATTGCCTAGCTGGTAACCGCTCTCAAGGTCGTTATGCATTTCATTAAGGTCAACAAGCGCCATGGGGCAGACATCAGGGCAGTTAGTGTATCCGAAGAAGACAAAGGTCCAATATCCCATAAGCTTAACAGGGTTATAGGTTTTGCCATTATGGTCAGACAGGTTGAATGCATTCAGCGGAATAGGCGGCTCAAAAAGCCTTTTTGAAAATTCCGGTATGCCTGCCTCTGCCTTTGTTGGTGTATTAAGAAGCCTGGACGACCACATACCTGCCGCAAGTGCTATGGCAAGAAATAGAATTATTAAAAATAATTTATTGCTTTTTAATATTTTCATAGTCATTTATAAATATATGGAACTCTTTCTTTTTTTATCCCTCCCCCTAAAGGGGGAGGGAATAGAACAGATATATGTTATTTATTTCTTGGTCGTCAGTACACCGTCAATACCGCATAGAACGTTATTGCCCATTACATCCATACTGCTCCTTACGTCCTGATGGCACCTTGTACAGCCCACCGCATCAAATCCCCACGTGAGCGGGCCGTGCTTCTCGTTCTTCTCATGGCACTGCCTGCAGGTTGACACCGGATTACCGATAAACCTGTCATTCTCCACATCAAGCAAAGCGATCTGGCCGTCCTTAACCACCTTGCCATCATTTCCCTCAATTGGAACCCTGAATGATGCTATGCCGTACTTGCCGTCCGGAGTAGACATTACATCATGTGTCTCCATGCCCTCAGGAACCGGCGTATCACTGACCACCTTAAGCGTTTCAGCATCGAGAACCAATGCCCTTGTCCTTGCAGACTGGAATATGTACTTGCCGTCAGGAGTATAGTCAGCCCTGAATGTTATAGTCCCGCTAGGAAAGTCTGCTGTGCTCCTTTTGACTATCTTGAGCTCACCCTTCTCAAGCGCTGCCATATCCAGAACAATGAAGTGCTGCTTGCCGCTGGGTGAGCCGTGCGGTTTGTCAGCGTCATTCATTACTATATACATGTGTTTGTTATCCGGACTGTTTACGCCATGGGTGAACTTGTAATTAACAGGGAGATCCGGGTTGTCAGCGAGCATCACCCTGTGCTTCAGATCAAGCGTCTCTTTATCTATTACATCAATAAATCCCGGGTAACCCATGAATATCGGCATATAGTATTTAGCAGACTGTCCTGAACCACAGTAGAGTGTCTTCTTTGTTGTAGCGCCGAACTCCAGCACCTCTTTCGGAAGGTCATATCTCTTTTCTGCGATCCACTTATTGGTCTTGCTGTCTGCCTTGCCAACAATAACGTAGGGCTTGGGTGAAAGATATGTGGACCAGAAGATAGTATCAGGGTCTTCGCTGTCCACCCTCACATCATGTATCGCATGGTCGCTGGCAGGGCCAAGCTGTATCATATGAAGTTTGTTGCCGGTCCATACCGCATACTTTGGTATCTTGATAGGATTTTCATTGTCAGAAGGGTCGATAACAACATTTGCATCAGCGATGTGGCCGCCATGACCTGCGACAAAGATTCTGCCTGCGTAGTCACCTGTTGGTTTGTTGCCGTAACTGATTGCAGAAATTGTAAGAATTACTGCAAAGACTGCAAATACCGTTACCATAACGATCTTGGAACTGAATAATTTCTTTGCCATTGTTTCCTCCTTCTTGCTGTTTGGTTAAAGTTTAGAACCTTCCATTAGTGCTTCTGAACCAGATTATTTCGCTAATGACGTGTATACATTACAATAAGTGTGCCAGAAATTAAAAAAAGGGGATATTTAACAAATTTAGTAATTATTACAGCGGGTTACTGCAAGGGGTAAGTTTAGGAGCAATCCTGTTTAAAAGAGAATATATGTATACTGCACACTTGTGTATTGGCACATATATGTGCCATGTTACACTTTGGTCTATTCCCGGGAAATATTGAACTCTTCCATCTTTCTGTAGATAGTTCGGCGGCTTACTCCGAGCATTCTTGCCGCCTTGGCCTTGTTCCAATCTGTCTTCTGAAGGGCCTGGAGCACCAGCTCAGGAGCGTCAACCTCACTCACCTTTAATGTGGATGCCCCATCTGCCTTAAAATTCTTAAGGTCATTGGGAAGGTGTTCAATTGATATGACAGGCTGGTGACATAATATGAATGCATGCTCAAGCGCATGCTCAAGCTCTCTTACGTTGCCGGGCCAGGGGTAGACCATGAATGCCCTCTCAACAGTTTCAGATACCGCTCTTATATCTTTTGTAAACTTCTTGTTGAACTTTTTTATGAAATGACTTACGAGTAGGGGTATGTCCTCCTTCCTCTCTCTTAAAGGGGGCATGGAGAGAATCATCACCTTCAGGCGGAAGTAGAGATCCTCCCTGAAACTGCCGTCCTTCACCTTTTTGTAGAGGTCCTGATTTGTTGCAGCAATAAGCCTTACATCCGCCCTGACCGGTGAGGAGTCCCCTACACGCTCAAACTCCTTCTCCTGCAGGACCCTCAGGAGCTTGCCCTGAATGGCCGGAGATATATCAGCTATCTCATCAAGAAAGATTGTGCCGCCCTCTGCTTTCTGAAACCTTCCCTCCTTGTCCTTTATCGCCCCGGTAAAAGCACCTTTGACATGGCCGAAGAGCTCGCTCTCAAGCAGGTTCTCAGAAAGCGCGGAGCAGTTTACCTTCACAAGAGATTTACCCCTACGGTTCCCTTTATAATGTAGTGCCTCGGTGACCATCTCTTTGCCGGTCCCGCTCTCTCCTGTAATAAGCACTGTTGATTCAACATCTGCAAGTGTATCTATCAGGGAGAATATCCCCTGCATCTTATCACTGGTTCCGATAATATTATGGAGCTGCTGCCTCTCCTTAAGATCCTCCTCAAGAACCGCCAGACGCGTCTCATCCTTCACAACAAGCACTGCGCCCTCAAATACACCCTCATCACTCAATAGCGGTGAGGCTGCAAGAGATGCCACCCTTCCCTTGCACCCTTTGGCCCGGCACTCAAGACGGAACGCCTCCGCTGGCTCCCTCTTCTCAAGCACCTCCTCAAGCACTTTTATACACTCAACACTGTATCCAAAGGTAAGAGACCTGAAGCTCTCTCCTATCACACCTCTGGAAAGCCCGCAGATATCCTCAGCCGCTCTGTTTACTTCAAGGACTGTCAGGTCATTGTCAACTGAAATGATCGCGTCATTGATATTTCTGAAGATAGCCTCAAGGTTGGATCTGTATTTCTGGATCTCATCCTCCATCCTCTTTCTTTCTGATATATCCCTGACAATATGTATCAGCCCTATAAGCTTTTTGCTGCTGTCAAACTGGGGCATCGCCCTTATCTCGATGAACTTATTCAGGTGCGGCTCAAATATCTCAAATGCATCCGGTTTCCCGGTCTTGAGACATGCACAGCTCGGACAGCCCTCAGGCGGCGAGTCTTTCCCATGATAGAACTTATAGCATTTTGATTTTATCCCCTTCATAAAGGGAAGCTTTAATAGTTTTTCAGCTGCCCTGTTGGCATATACGATATTGAAGTCATTGTCATGAATGGTGATCATGTCAGTGATGTTGTCAAATGTATCTTCCCAGTTATGTATCGACTGGTGCACAAGCTCATCAACACGCCTGTAATCTTTTTCACGCTTGGCAAGCTGCTTGCGGGTCTCTTCCAATTCCTTCAGCAGTTCATCTTTTGTCTTTTTATGATCTTTGCTCATTGCCGCCTCTTAATATCAGGAGAACCTTAAATAATATTTAAGTATAACAAATAGATTGATAAAGACAAGAAGACTCTTTTCTTGAATATTATGCATATATAGCTTATAAAATATAATGGGCTTATCAAGAAGAGATTTTCTAAAATACTCCTCAATTGCCGCAGCAGGAACAGCACTTTCCCTTTCAGAAGCCGAGCTCTTCAGCCACCTTTTTGCACTTAATAATGACCCTGGTGACGAGGTCAAGTATATCCCCACTTACTGCGAGATGTGCTTCTGGAACTGCGGTGCGATAGCCGCAGTTGTTAACGGCAAGGTGAAGAAGCTTGAGGGAAACCCCTATGACCCGAGGTCAAGAGGCAAGCTTTGCGCAAAGGGCAACGCCGGCATAGGACAGCTCTATGACCCCGACAGACTAAAGCACCCCATGATCAGGACAGGCAGCAGGGGCGAGGGGAAATATAAAGAGGCGTCATGGGATGATGCCTTAAATTATACTGCTGAGAAGATGATGCGGCTTAAAGATGAGTACGGCCCCGAGTCTCTTGCCTTCATGATGCATGGCGGAATCACCTCACACTTTATGAATCTTGGAAAGGCATATGGAAGCTCCAACTTCGGCTTTCCTTCATACGGCCAGTGCAGGGTGGCAAGAGTGGTAGGATACAACCTGACTTACGGTGCTGATGTAGGCTCTCCCGAGCGGCTGGACCTGCCGAAGAGCAGGGTCATAGCAATGTTCGGAACTCACCTTGGTGAGAATATGCACAACTCACAGGTTCAGGACTTTACCGAAGCCTTAGGCAACGGGGCAAAGGTAATAGTTGTTGATCCTAGATTCTCCACAGCAGCCGGAAAGGCTAATCACTGGCTACCAATAAAACCCGGCACTGACATGGCGCTCATGCTTGCATGGATAAACATAATTATCAGTGAAGGCCTACATGACAAGGATTATGTCAGCAGATATACTGTCGGTTTCAATGAGGTCAAGGCTGCTGTAAAAAAATACACTCCTGAATGGGCATCCAAAGAGACTGAGCTGCCTGTTGATATAATAGTCAAAACTGCAAGAGAGTTAGGCAGGTACGCACCTTCGGTCTGTATACATCCCGGCAGATTCACCGCATGGCACGGCAATGACACACAGAGGTCAAGGTGTCTTGCGATACTCAGCGCGATACTCGGCACATGGGGCAGAGAGGGCGGTATATACCTGCCGACAAAAGCATCTTTAAAAGGCCTTCCCGGCAAGAGCTATCCAACTCCTGACAGGCCTTCGCTGGCAAGGGGTCCGCATCCCTTTGCAAAGCCGCAGCTGATGCAGACGATAAGAAGGGCAACTATCACCGGTGATCCTTATCCAATTAAGGGGTGGGTCGTAGCAGGCACCAATATACTTAGAGCGGTCCCAAATCCTGTCAAAAGTATAGAGGCGATAATGAAGCTTGATCTTCTTGTCGCAGTAGATATAAAGCCGCTTGACACAGCCATGATGGCAGATGTCATCCTGCCGGAATGCACCTACCTTGAGAGGCATGACAAGCTTAAGATAGACCGAGGCAGGTCATTATCAGTGGGCATAAGACAGCCTGTTATCAAACCTATGTATAAGTCAAAAGAGGGATGGTGGATCGCGAAAGAGCTTGCAAAGAGGCTCGGTGTAAGTGATTACTTCCCTTATGAAACATATGAGGAGAGCCTTAAAAGTGAATGCTCTGCAATGAAGATAGACTATGACGAGCTTAAGAAGGTGGGCTCAAAGTTTTACTCCGGAACAGATACCCCTTATATCACCGAGAATAACCAGCCTGTTTTTAAGACGCCTTCAGGAAAGATAGAGCTATACAGCCGCCAGCTTAAAGAGAAGGGTTTTGACCCGGTGCCGAAATATGAAAGGATAAGACAGCCCGGCAAGGGATGGTTCCGGCTTCTGTCAGGCCGGTCCCCTGTTCATACATTCTCAAGAACCACGAACAATCAGAGGCTCTGGGAGCTTTTCAAAGAGAATGTCCTCTGGCTAAACGTCTCTGCCGCTTCAAAGCTGGGTGTGAAGCACGGCCAGTATATCATTGTGGTCAATGAGGACGGCATCAGGTCAGAAAAGATAAGGGCAAAGGTGACAAGAAGGATAAGGGGAGACTGTGTATTTATGGTGCACGGTTTCGGCGCAAAGAGCAGGCAGCTAAGCAATGCCTATGGCAGGGGGGCTGACGATAACAGGCTCACAACAAGGTTTGTTGCAGATCCTATAAGCGGGTCAACCGGTATGAGGGTCAACTTCGTAAGGATAGAGAAAGCATAATATGCCGAAATACGTAATGGTGATAGATCAGAGAAGGTGTATAGCATGCATGGCATGTGTTGTTGCATGCAAGACCGAGAATGATGTGCCGGAGGAGCACTTCAGGACAAGGGTCTTTGAGGAGGTAAGCGGTGAGTTCCCAAAATTGAGGATGGAGCTTCGCTCAGAACTCTGCAACCACTGTGATAACCCTCCCTGTGTTTACAACTGCCCTACAGGTGCATCGTACAAGAATAAAGAGAACGGAATGGTCCTCTTAAAGAGAAACAGGTGTGTCGGCTGCAAGGCATGTATTACCGCATGTCCTTATGACGCGAGATATATTCATCCTGAGCACGGCTATGCCGACAAATGCACCTTCTGCTCTCACAGGGTTGCAGATGGCAAGGAGCCTGCATGTGTCCTTACATGTATCGGCAGGTCAAGGATATTCGGGGATATTGAAGACCCGGACAGTGAGGTATCTGTTCTTCTGCGTGAACATCACTCTGAGGTATTAAAGATTGCTGCCGGCACAAATCCGAGGGTCTATTACATCAACAGAGTCACGGGGAATAAATAAAATATGACTGAAGTTGCGATAACAGGATTAAACAGCATCACCCACCCTTACCTTCACGCATGGGACTGGCGTGTGGCTGTATACCTTTTTCTCGGGGGGCTTACAGCAGGTATCCTTGTGATGTCTGCTGTTGCAAACCTCAGAAAGTGGCCTGATGACGCATCAGGGCCGCAGTGTGAAAAGGGCGCAATGTTTGCACCGTTCATCCTTGCAATCGGCATGTTCTTTATATTCCTTGATCTTGAGCGTATGACAAACGTCTACTGGTTCTACCTTACTCTGCAGCCTCTGGCATCAATGTCATGGGGCGCATGGGGCATATTGCTGATCATCCCGGTAAGTTTTCTTTACGGCCTTTCAACCGCACCTCCGGCGCTTAGGCACGGACTGAGACTTGGATTCCTTATAAGGCTTTCTGAGATGCTCCGCCCATACAACAGAAAGCTTGCCATGATAAACTTCGGGCTTGGTATATTTCTAGGCATATACACAGGTGTACTTCTAAGCAGTATGATGGCAAGGCCGCTATGGAACTCGTCTGTTCTGCCTATACTCTTTCTCACATCCGCGCTCTCCACTGGAGCTGCTTTTCTTATTATTATCGCCGGAAAAACAACGGTTAAGCTCTTTTATACCAAAATGGATATATGGCTGATATTTACCGAGATAGTTGTGATCCTGCTATTCTTTTACGGCCAGTCTCATTCAACTGCAAACAGAATGGCCTCTATCATCCCTTTCTTCAGCCTGACCCATGAGTACTTCATGTATTTTATAGCCATCTTCCTTGTGGCGATACTGCTGCCGCTTGCACTTATTATAAAACTCTTTGAAATACGCGAGGATCATGTGGATGAACTCTCAGACACTACTATCTTCAGAATGAACCTCAGCGCTGTAATGGTGCTTATAGGAGGCTTTATTCTAAGGCTTGCTCTTATCTATGCGGGGCAGCTGAGTAAATTTCTATAGCTCTTTCAAACCAACCGATAAATAATCAGGCCAAAAAAAGGGCGCATCCTGTAATAGGATGCGCCCTTTAAAAATAGCTTTCTAAAACTTAATGCGTTTTCTTAAGCGGGAAATGCTCGTGAGTATCAACGAGCCTCTCTTTGAAATCAAACTTGTGCTTGGCATCGACCTTCTCTGTGAACGGACTGTCAGCGCCGTGACATCTCAAGCACCCTGCCTCATCCTCTTCAGGACGTATAAGACCTGCAGCCTTTACATCACCCAGCTTGTACTCCTTGTTCTTCTTCATGATAGGGGAGTACTCGCTACCAGGTCCGTGACATTCTTCACACTGAACACCGGCAAGTTTCGGGGTCTCCTCAATGCTTACGAATCCTCCCGGTTTGCCGTATCCGGTGGTATGGCATGCAAGACATTTGGCATCAGCAGTATAGTCCTTTTCAGGATCCAAACCGGCTTTAGTCTTTGCCTCAGCCTTTACACCAGGCTTAAGATTTTCGAAACTTTCAGCCATGCTTGTTTTTGCCCATGACTTGTACTGCTTGATATGGCACATCTTGCATTTCTTTGCACCAATATACTCAGCAGCATTAGTAGAATTTACTCCAAATACTACAGCAATAAAAAGTACTGCAAATAAAACTGTCATTACCTTCTTCATTTTTTCTCCTCCCCCTTTATGTGGTATAAATATTTGTGCTAAAAAAATTCCTAAATATTATAGTTTTTTTATTTATCTATATTCAAGTATCTGCATTTTCTATAAAACTGGCGGAGGAGGTAGGATTCGAACCCACGGGACTTTCGCCCAACGGTTTTCAAGACCGCCGCTTTCGACCACTCAGCCACTCCTCCATTTAACAGTATTAAATTGTTATGAAATAATAATGAAGAAAAAAAACTAAATATATTAAAGAATTACGAGCTATTTATTTTGTCTGTGCCCATATAAGACCTTAAAACGTCAGGTATTATAACAGAACCGTCCTCTTGTTGGAAATTTTCAAGGATGGCAGCGAGCGTCCTGCCGACAGCAAGCCCTGAGCCGTTTATTGTATGAATAAATTGAGTGCCTTTTTTGCCCTCTACCTTGAACCTTATATCAGCCCTTCTGGCCTGGAAATCCTCAAAGTTTGAGCAGGATGAGATCTCCCTGTACTTCTGCTGCGCCGGGAACCAGACCTCAAGATCATATGTCTTTGCTGCTGAAAAACCAATATCACCTGTACATAGCGTCACAACCCTGTATGGAAGCTCCAGCCTCTTAAGCACCTCTTCAGCATTACCTGTAAGAACCTCAAGCTCGTCATAGGAGTTTTCAGGCTTTACAAACTTGACCAGCTCAACCTTATTGAACTGGTGCTGCCTTATCAGGCCTCTGGTATCCTTGCCGTAAGAGCCTGCCTCACGCCTGAAGCATGGTGTGCATGCGGTGTAATGAACAGGGAGGTCATCTTCCTTCAATATCTCGTCCCTGAATATATTTGTAACCGGCACCTCAGCTGTTGGTATAAGAAGGTATCCTTTTGTATCTCCTGCCTCAAGCTTAAAGAGGTCATCCTCAAACTTCGGAAGCTGCCCTGTGCCTTCCATTGTGTCCCGATTAACCAGCACTGGCGGGATCACCTCTGTATAGCCGTGTTCATCTGTATGCAGATCCAACATGAAGTTTATAAGCGCCCTCTCAAGCCTGGCGCCTCCACCCTTGTACAGAACAAAGCGTGCACCAGCTATCTTACTCGCCCTGTCAAAATCAAGGATATCGAGTCCCTCTCCGACATCCCAGTGATTTTTGGGTTCAAATGAGAATTCCGGTTTTTCTCCCCATGTTCTGAGTTCAATATTGTCATTCTCATTTTTTCCTACAGGAACAGATTCATGTGGGATATTTGGAATAAGCAGCAGCTCGTCTCTTGCAGAGTTCTCAAGTTCCCTTAGCTCTGCCTCTTTGGCAGCGGTAGCTTCAGATACTTTTTTTGCCTCTTCAAGTATCTCAGCAGCATCCTTACCGGCTTTTTTAAGCTTCCCTATTTCCTGAGACAGTGCGTTCCTCTTCTGTCTATCCTCTTCAACCGACTGGAGCAGATCTCTCCGCTTTGTCTCTATTGTAAGGAGCTTATCAAGTACAGAGGTGTCTTCCGCTCTCTTCTTAAGTGCGTCAACCACCCTGTCTGTCTCGTCTCTGACTAATTTTATATCAAGCATTGTCTTTAATAATTAACATCTTACGTATATTTGCTCAAGCAAAGCAATCTGTTATAATACTATACCTTGCTAAGAAAGTGCATTCACATATACATTCTCATATTTGCCTTCGTCGTCTGTGCTCCCCTCTCCTCTTCTGCGTATAATTTTGAACTTCATCCTGCCAGTGCTTTTCCAGGCGGCATCATCTTTATGAAGGTAAAATCCGAGGCTCCTTCTGTGCCGGAAGCTGAGTTTCTCGGGAAAAGTATTAAATTCTATAAGATCAAAGATGGTGAGTACGGGGCCTTTCTGCCGGTCGATATGGAGACCGAGCCGGGCAATTACATAATAGACATCAAGTCAGAAGGTCTAGGGCTTTCAATGAATGTAAAGGTGAAACCGTTTGATTTTCCCACCAAACACATAACACTGCCCGACAGAAAGGTGACCCTGAATGAGAAAGACAGCAAGCGTGTTGAAAAAGAGTACCTGCTTCAGGAGAAGGTCTGGAAGACAGATTCTGACAAGCAATGGAACGGCGGATTTATTTCACCTACAAATACTAAAGTGACTGAAGTCTATGGCATCAAACGCATCATGAACAAAAAGAGGACTACCAGGCACAGGGGCATAGACCTTAAGGGAAAGAGCGGAGCCCCTATCAAGGCTATCAACTCCGGGAAGGTAGTGCTGCGGGAAGATCTTTTTTACGGAGGAAATACCGTTGTTGTCGATCACGGTATGGGCCTGCTTTCGGTCTACATGCATATGTCAAAGTTCAATGTGAAAGAAGGTGATGAGGTATCAAAGGGTGATGTGATAGGCTTTGTCGGCTCAACAGGAAGGTCTACCGGACCGCATCTGCATATGAGCATAAAGCTGAACGGTGTAAGTGTTAATCCTGAAGCTTTGATGAAATTGAATATTCTCGGCAAATAAGTATTTATGAGGAATGATTGTAACTGCTTCATCTCCAAAATAATCTGGACGTTCCTCTTCTGCATCTCAATGGCCTTCATAGAATCAGCAGTGGTGGTATATCTGAGAGACATTTATTATCCTGACGGTTTCCGCTTCCCATTAAAGTTAATAGAGGATAAGAACATAATCGTTGAGATAGGCAGGGAGGCTGCAACCGTTCTTCTGCTCATCTCATTTTCCGCATTCGCAGGAAAGCGGTTCTGGGAAAGATTTGCTTACTTCATAATGGCTTTCGGCATATGGGACATCTTTTATTATGTCTGGCTCAAGGTCATTCTGAACTGGCCTGCAACACTTCTTGACTGGGATATACTCTTCCTTATTCCCATCCCATGGATAGGGCCTGTGATCGCCCCTGTCTCAGTAGCGGTTCTGATGATAATAATGGGTATCATGATATTACGTCTCTATGACAATGGCATAGATTACAAGATGGGGATATTCCCAATTATTGCGTCTATCGTCGGAGTAAAGCTTATCCTTTACACATTCATGCGTGATACCGGAGCAACCCTGCATCAGCATATGCCCCAGCCATTCAGGTATGATATATTTCTGGCAGGATTATTTATCCTTGCAGGGGCTTTTATTATTTCGTATTTAAAAGTAGAAAAATGAGTAATGAGTAACCTCCCCTACCCCTCCTTGGTAAAGAGGGGATATTTAAATAGAGAACCTTTTTGTTATAGTGAACAAAGTGAAAGAAAGTAACTCCGCCTGAAAGGCAAATAAATGAATATATATTTAATCTTAATAATAATTGCATATCTCTTTGTCACAGGCTTCGGATACTGGCTGGATGTTCTCAACCTGAAGAACCTTAAGCTGTTCGGCTCAACCATCCCGCCTGAATTCGAAGGCAGGATAGACCAGGAGCTTCTGACAAAAACGAGGAACTATACTGTTGAAAATACACAGTTCGGTTTTATCTCTTCTATCTTTGACAACATCATACTGCTCGCCTTTCTATTCGGCGGACTTCTTAACATGTATAACTCATGGGTCGCATCGACCGAACTGAACTTTATACTGTCAGGTCTCGTCTTCTTTCTGCTTCTTACATACGCACAAACAATCATCTCAATGCCCTTCAGCCTCTACCGCACATTTAAGATAGAGAAGAAGTTCGGCTTTAATACCATGACGGCAAAGCTATGGCTTATGGATTTGGTGAAATCCATGCTGCTCTCAACGGTGATCATGGGCATACTCTTTTCGGGCGCCTTTCTTCTTATCGAAAAAAGCCCTGACCTCTGGTGGTTATGGGTCTGGGGTTTATTCTTCTCATTCACCATCTTCATGATGTATATCTCACCCTATGTGCTTGA
>PJEL010001248.1_pt1 | contig 26677 bp, 26 predicted proteins | sample 1853271 | NCBI WGS metagenome assembly PJEL01 (sample SAMN08108733, study PRJNA415343) | Invertebrate metagenome, whole genome shotgun sequencing project. | host: Globobulimina | place: Sweden: Gullmar Fjord | collected 2015-08
CTTCACTTTAAGTGACGCACTGCGTGCGCCACATCTGAAATGATTCTGACCCGGTCGCTGCACAAGTACCGTAGGAACTGCGTTCCTACGGTACGTTGTGGTCGACCGAGCGCAGAATCAGATCCCGCGGATCTTGATGTTCCCGGATCCGGTCTCGATCTCGATGTGATCGGGGGCCGTCTTGTCGGTGGTGATGCCGTTCACGTTCACATCGCCGCTGCCGGTGCTGGTCTTGACGCGGTAGGTCCCCGACGGCAGTTCTGTGAGGACATCGCCGCTCCCAGTCGAGACGAACACGTCATTGGGCTGGGAGATCAGGTGGAAGTCCACGTCGCCCGAGCCGGTCTCCGCCCAGGCGGCCAGGGCATCGAGGTTGCGACCGAGCACGTCTCCAGACCCTGTGTCGACGCTGACGAGGCCCGTAATGTCCTCGAGCATGACATCGCCCGAACCGGTCTCGACCATGACGTCGTCGGTCATACCCGTGATGCTGACGTCGCCCGACCCGGTCGAACCCTCGAAGGAAGCGCTCTTTGGCAGGATGATCTCGTGACTGGAGCTGCACTGACCGAGGCCCGGACAGCGCGCTTCGATCATCAAGGTGTTCCCGTCCATATAGGCATCGACTTCCGGCGCGCGGTGGGCGTAGCGCAGCACTCGATTGACTTGGGCGCGTTCGACGTCGCCGAGAACGACGGTGACGTCGCCAGCGTGGATGTCGAGGACGATGGCATCGATCGCTGTGCCGATCTCGAGGTCGGTGTGCTCGATGGTCATGTCGGATTGAAAGACGCACCCACCGAGGAGGGCGGCGAGGAAGATGGAGCGGTTCATGGGGCCTTCCAGAGTGGTTGTCTGGTCAGACACCGGCGGCCCGGAGAACTGCTACCTCAGATCACTCTCGTACCATCAGCCAGGCCACGGCGGTCGATATGATTCGAGGCGTGAAGCGGGTCAGGAAGGTGCTGAGCTTGTTGACCAAGCCCGGAACGACCGAGATCCGCTGCCTGAGCATGCTGCGGATCCCGATCCGTCCGACCGACTCGCTGGTCATCATCGTCATCGTGTGACCCGCCTTTTCGGCCTGTCCCGCGACGTCGAGGAACTCAGTTGCCGTCGCCCCTGGCGAGATCACCGTGCAGCTCACGCCGGTTCCCCGGAGCTCGTAGTGAAAGGCCTCGCTGAAGTTGAGGACAAAGGCCTTCGCCCCGCCGTAGGTCGCGTAGGTCGGCGTGGGCTGGAAAGCGGCGATCGAAGCCACCTGGAGGATGCGCCCCCAGCCGCGCTGCACCATGCCGGCGGCAAAGAGCTTCGTGAGGTGAACAAGGGTGACGATGTCGAGGTTCAGCATCTGCTCCTCGCGCTCCCAGGAGACGTCGAGGAAGTCGCGATGCACGCCAAAGCCGGCGTTGTTGACCAGGATATCCACGGTCCTCTCGCGAGAGCCCACCTCGTCGAAGAGCGCTTGGCCCGCCCCGCTCTCAGCGAGATCCATCGCGATCACATCGACCCGAACCTTGAACCGGTGGCGAAGATCCAGCGCCACGTCGTGGAGGCGATCCTCCCGCCGCGCGACCAGGATGAGTGCGGCGCCACGCTCCGCGAGTTCGCGCGCGAAGTCCACACCAATGCCACTCGACGCTCCGGTGACCAGGGCTGTCCGGCCTTCCAACTCGCTCATGTCAACTCCTGCACAGCCTTCCTTTCACATCTGAGGGGGTGTGGTGTCCAATCGCCCGTTCGGTAGTGCAATGATGCGGCATGGGGCTGCCCGACGACCGCGCCAAATCCTTCACCGAGCAATTCGGGCTCCCGAGCGAGGCCACTGCCGCCCTCGCCGAGCTCCTCGCAGATGTGCACCGGCGGCCGGAGCTCAGCCGGATCGCCAGCGAGACGAGCGCGGTCCGCCTGAGTCGCCTGGATGTGGACGTGACGGCCATCGAGGCCTCCCCCATCGAGATGACCGGGACCGCCAGCCGCTACGACGATCTCGGAATCCTCGGACAGGGCGGAATGGGCGAGGTCCGCCGCGTCCTCGACCGCGACCTGAACCGGGTGATGGTGATGAAGGTCATCCGCCCCGAGCTACTCGACAAGGGCGCCGTCCTCGACCGCTTCATCGAGGAGGCCCAAGCCACCGCCCAGCTCCAGCACCCGGGGATCATCCCCATCCACGAGCTCGGACAACTCGACGATGGCCGCTACTACTTCACCATGCAGGAAGTTCGCGGTCGCACCCTGTCCGAGGTCATCGAAGAGGTGCACGCCGCTGCCGACGAGCGCTGGCAACGAACGGCCACAGGGTGGACATTCCGCGCCTTGATCGAAGTCTTTCGCAAGGTTTGCGAGGCGATGGCCTACGCCCACAGCCGGAGCGTCATCCACCGGGATCTGAAGCCCGAGAACATCATGGTCGGCGAGTTCGGCGAGGTCCAGGTCATGGACTGGGGGCTCGCGAAGATCCTCGGCCGCGCCGACAGCCTCGAGGACCTCGACGACGCCGTGGTGACCGATCGATCCGTCGACACAGCGAAGCTCACGCGCATGGGCACGGTCGCCGGAACGCCAGCGTACATGCCTCCCGAGCAGGCCCGAGGCGAGATCGACCTGATCGACGCTCGCAGCGATGTCTACTCTCTGGGCTCGGTTCTGTACGAGATTCTGGCGGGCCGGGCACCCTACGAGGGCAGGGACAGCCGCGCAGTCCTGCAGCGGGTCATCTCCGGTCCACCCGAGCCGCCGGATGTGGGCGCGCAGCCGGCATCGATGACCTTCGCCTTCGGGCTCGACGCCCCGTCCGACGAGGAGATCGTCAAACCCCAGCTACCAACGGAGCTCGTCGAGGTCTGCCGGCGGGCGATGGCGCGGAACCAGGAGGATCGCTACGCGGACGGTGGCGTACTGGCCTCTGAGATCGGGGGTTGGCTCGACGGAAGCAAGAAACGCGAGCAGGCGCTAGCCGTCGTCCAAGATGGCGAGGCGCTTCGCGTGATCGCCGCAGAGAAGCGGGCCACGGCCGCACATGCGAGAGAGCAAGCTAGCGCTCTCCTGGACGGAATGGACGCTTCTGCGCCCGTTGCGGACAAGCTCGCCGGCTGGGCGCACGAGGACCAAGCAGCCGAACTGGACTCTGCAGCGCGGGCCACGGACATCGAAGCGGAGCGCATGTTCCACGCCTCTTTCACTCATGCACCAGACCTGAATGAGGCCCATCTGGCCCTTGCAGACTGGTATCAGGAGGAGCACGCCGCAGCGGAAGCCCGCCAGAGCGCGACGGCCGCGCGCGCCGAGACCCTGTTGGCGGCCCACACCGCGGCACTTCCTCCGCGGGATGTAGATGCCGCCCGCCACCGGGCCTATCTCAAGGGGGACGGCGCCCTCACCCTGGTCACCGACCCGCCGGGTGTCGAGGTCAAACTACACCGCTTCGAGCGAAGAAATCGCCGTCTCGAGCCCGAGGCGGTCCGAAGCCTCGGCAAGACACCGCTGTACGGAGTTCCGCTGCCGATGGGCAGCTACCTGCTGGTCCTCGAGGCCGAGGGGCGAGTGCCGGTTCGCTACCCAGTGCACATCGGACGGCAGGAGCACTGGGACGGCATCCCTCCCGGAGGCAGCGAACCCGAGCCGGTGATTGTGCCGTTGACTGCCGAGGTCAGGCTCGATGAGTGCTACATCCCGGCTGGATGGTTTCTGGCTGGAGGAGATGGGAAGGCGGTCAACGGGCTGCCCAAGCAGCGGATCTGGCTGGACGCCTTCGTCTCGAAGAAGCACCCGGTGACCCACAGCGAGTACATCGCGTTCCTGAACCACCTGGTCAAGAAGGGCAAGCGCCAAGAGGCCACCCAGCTCGCTCCACAGATCCCGCCCGGACCCTTACAAATCGGCGATATCTATCGCCACGCTCGGAGCGGATTCAGTCTGAGACGCGCCGGACCCTTCGGCTTTGTCAAAGAGAACTCGCCGGCCTTCCTCATCGACTGGGTCGGCGCCCTGCGATTCACCCAGTGGTATGCCGCTCAGCACGGCGGTGGGTGGGCACTGATCGGCGACCTGGAGTTCGAGAAAGCAGCCCGGGGCGTCGACGGTCGAGCCTTCCCGTGGGGAGACTTCCTGGACCCGACCTGGTGCGCGATCAACGACTCGGGGACCAATGGCCTGCCCATCTCGGTCACCGCCACCGAGCTCGATGTCAGTGTGTACGGCGCGACAGGCTTGGCGGGCAACGTGCGGACCTGGTGCCGCGACGCGTTCAACTGGGAGGGGCCGCCCGTCGTGGATGGCCGACCGGTTCGGCAGATACTCTCCGAGGACGATCTCATCGGTGGTGCCGGCGTCGCCCGGGGCGGCTACTGCTTCGGAGATGCACGATACTCCCGCTGCGCATCGCGGGACTGGCGACTGGCTTTCGCCCGGGACCCGTCACTTGGGATCCGGCTGGCTCGGCCTCTCAGGCTAAATCCGTAGCTTCTAGCCACTTATGATCTAGAACAAGAGGAAGTAGGCCCCAATCACAACAGCCCCGATCGCGCCGCCTCCACACACGACCACCGCGGCCAACACCAACGCGATGGCAATCGATGACGAGTTCCCCTTGGGCGCCTCCTCCACCAAGGGTTCATCTATCGTCGGCTCCGGCACCGGCTCCCGTTCCATCGTGGGCTCTGCCGTGAACTCGTCGCCAGTCAGGATGGCGACGCCCTCCTCGGGGAATCCCTCCCGCACCAGGTGACCTCCCGTTGTGGCGTCGTCGTAGTTCACGTCGGCGCGAAATCCTTCGGCAAAGGTCGCGAGGGCCGGATCCTGCCAGGCGGCGACGAGCATCGCGTAGTCATCCTTCAACCCTCGATAGTTCGCAAGCTTGAGCACCGACTCGATACAGCGATCCGGAGGCCGATTCTCGAGGAGGTTCGGCAACAGCGTCTCCTCCACGCACTCGAAGATCGGGCTGGTCCACATAAGGAGACGATCGGACTGTTCCAGTGGCCAGACGGTCTCTGCTGTGTGCACCTCGGGAGGCGATCCGCCTTTCGGACCGCCTACGGTCTGCTTGTTGTCCACGCTCTGGTACACAATGCTCTTGCCGCGCACGAGCAGGATCCGAATCGGACCGGTCCAGGCGACCCATGCGCGCCCCCCTTGAACCGCCACCAGAGCGATGGCGCACCGATCGGTACCGAGCTCCCGCAGCTTCTCGTCCGCGCACAGAATCGCATCCCTGACGCGCTCGAATCCGTCGACCTCATTGGACTGGCCATGGGCGGACATCGCAGCTTCCACGGCGAGTTGCGCAGCTTTGTCGCCACCAACGAAGCACTCGGCAATAGCGAGCACGGTGGCGTTGTTGCCCAGAGAACGCACGCCATGCGCGTTTCGCCCAGGCTTGGGCATCTTCAGGTCTGGCGCGCCGTGGACCAGGAGAGACTCGTCCATGCCTTGAGCGTACGAGACCCGCGGAGGTGAGGCAACGCCACGGTGCACGGCCCCGCGGCCTCTAGAGCGGTATGATCCAGTGTAGGGGGAAATCGAGCCCGTTGTCTGCGTCCGAACATGTGGGGAAGTACGTAGGTCGCTACTTCGTGGAAGAGTGCATCGGCCAAGGAAATGTCGCGTCCGTCTACCGCGTCCGTCACGCGCGTCTCGGCGGCAACTTTGCCCTGAAGGTGCTGCACGGCCAGAGCGAGACGATGCGAGAAGCCCTGATGCAGGAGGGCCGGGCACAGTGTGAGCTCCGCCACCAGAACCTGGTCAGCGTCTCCGATCTGCTCTTCGTCGACGGCGATCCCGGCCTGGTGATGGAATACGTCGACGGGCCGACCCTGCGCGTCTTCATCCGAGACAAGCGGCTCTCCCTCGAGGAGGCCGTCACCCTCTTTCGGGGCGTCGTGCGGGGCGTCGGCTACGCCCACCGGGAGAACTGGGTCCATCGGGATTTGAAGCCCGGAAACGTGCTCCTCGCCAAAAACGAGGACGGCCTGCTGCCCAAGGTGTGCGACTTCGGCCTGGTCAAGGTCCTGGGCCACGACGACGGCCCAGAGAAGGGCCTCGCTCTCGGAACACCGTCCTATATGGCCCCAGAGCAGATCCGCGACGCCGCCTCGGTCGATCATCGGGCCGATCTGTTCTCGCTGGGCTGCATCTTCTACGAGATGGTCTGCGGCCAGCGGACGTTTGTTGGCGATAGCACCACAGAGGTCCTCAACAAGGTCGTCTCCGGGGACTTCATCCCCCCTTCGGAGCTCGTGGAAGAGCTGCCGCAGCCTGTCGAAGACCTGATTGTAGACCTGCTGAAGACCAAGGCTCGCAAGCGTATACAGAGCTGCGACGAGCTCCTGGAGCGCCTGAATGCCAAGGGCTTCCTGGGACCCGCTCCGACCACGCGAGGACGGAAAGCACCCACGAGCCCCACGGTCGCAGAGTGGAGCCGAGTCCTCGGTGTCCTGGTTGCCATGATCTTCGTGGGCCTCTTCCTGGTTGCCTGGATCGTCGACCTCAGCCCGGAGAAGCTCTCGCGAGAGCCAGTTGTGGTGATAGTGCCGTCCATTGCGCCGCCGGCGCCCGCACCCCGGGTAGCAGACCCACCGCCAGCCCCAGAACCGGCACGCAAGCCAGCTCCCGTCGAGCCAGAACCAGAGAAGACCAGGGATCCCGACCAGATCTGGGATGTCCCTGAGTGACCTGACACGGACCTTACGGAACCCGAGTCCTGCCCTGGCGTCGACACCACAAGGAGGTGCCGATGCGCCGCGTCGAAAACATCCCTGGCCTGGACATGATCCCCATGATGGGACTGTGCGCGGTGCTCATCCCAATGGTCTTGATGGCATGGACGCCAGATATCGCCGTGCTCGAGTCCTCTCTACCGGCGCTTTGAGGGCACCATGCGGGCCAGGTCGTGGTCCCGACAGTAGTGCTGACTGACGAGGGCCCAGTCGTGATGGTGCCAGACCACGAACCGCTGGTGCTCTCGAGGATCTCGGAGATCACGGATGTGCTGGCCGAGGTGGCCAGGCATCACGAGATCAGCGGAAGATGGTTCCTCGCGACTGAGCAGCACATCCCTTACGAGACGATGATCCGCGCAATAGACGCAGCAAACCTGACTAAGTTCAAAAACGTCACGATCGCGGGCTCGCCATAGCAAAGGCGTGCTCGAGGTAGCGCTTGATGCCCTCGGCGACGGCTACCCCTCTGCGCGAGTGGAAGATGTCCAGCGCATGCTGCCCGCCTGGAATCTCGGCGAATCCGACCGGAGCCTTGAGCTTCTCCTTGCAGGCAGCGAAGAAGCGCCTGCCGCCCTCGATGGGTACCAGCGAGTCACTGCTGCCGTGCACCATGAAGAACGGCGGGGCGTCCTCGTGGAGGAGCTCCACGGGCGACGCGTCTCGGAAGATCTCGGGGTTCTTTGCCCGCGAAGCCTTAATCACAACCCACTCCATCACGAGGCGGAAGTCGAGGTAGCGCCAGCCTTCCATGTGGGAGTCGAGATCGAGCGGGCCATAGACCGGAACGCAGACGTCCACCGACGTGTCCACGTCCTCGAAACCGGGCTGATACCGCGGGTCGTTGGGAGTCAAGGCGGCGAGCGCCGACAGATGGGCGCCCGCTGAGTTGCCATGGAGGGCGAGGAAGGTGGGGTCGCCGCCGTACTTGTGGGCGTTCTCCCTCGCCCATGCGATCCCTCGCTTCACGTCGATGAGGTGATCGGGAAAGGTCGCGACCGGGCTCAAGCGGTAGCTGACGGAGATGCAGGTCCAGCCCGCAGCCGCGAGCCGGGTGAGGACCGGCAAGCCCTGAAACTGGCGGAAGGAGACCATCCACCCGCCACCGTGCACAAAAACCAGGACCGGACCGGGTTTCTTGCTCTCTTTCGGGTGGTAGACGTCGGCCTTGAGCATCCATCTGCCAGCCTTCCCGATGGGGATACCGCCGACTCGCCTCACATTCCGGCGCCAGAAAAAGAATGGGAGAAGGTGGGTACTCCAGGACCAGCCACTCTCCAGCATGGGGGGAACGCCGACCTTTGCCAGGGCCTCCTCCATCGCGTCTTCGGCGGCTATGGACTCGGCGTAGGCGCGCACCAGACCGGCCCAGCCGATGACGAGCATCGTGAAACCGGCCCAGCCCTGCCACCCGTCCAGCGCTCCCTGCCAGATCAGCGCGATCGCAATCGCCCCCTGAATAAGAAAGTTGACCACTGGCAAATCGCCCACGAGCCAACCCGCAAAGAAGCTGACCACGCCAACCGCAGCCGGCCATCGGGGCGGTCGATAGGCGTTGAGAGCCAACAGGAGGCCAAGGGCGCCAAGGCCGAGTAACAACCAGTTCATGGCACCCTGCTATCCTGGCATCCTGGTGAACGCAGCGAATGCCCGCCTACTTCCGGCGGAGTCCTTCGCGAACGATGTCGACGATGGAGTTTGGCAGGGTCTTGGTGGCAGCCGCCTTCTGGAGCCACTGCGGGAGTGAGCCACCGGGATCGTTACACAACCGATAAACCAGGTTTGTACGACCTTCGTGAGGTGTGAAGGTCCAGTCGCCCCAGTTGACCTGCGGCTCTATCGCCGACGCGTGATCCTTGGCGAGCTCGGCGGCCAGCTCGGGATAGGCGGTCTTCCAGTCAAAGCGATCCCACCGGAAGCTCCTGACCTCGCCCACAGTCCTGTCTTCGCCGCGAAGGACCCAGTATCGATCGGAGGCCATGGTCCAGTTGGGCACGTCGAGGTGCTGGTAGTACTCGTGCTGCCCTGGCTGACCCAGATTGCGGGAGGCAAGCATGGTTTCACTGGAGAACTCCAGCGCTCCGGGGATGTCTGTAACCACCTCGAACAGGGTATCGGGCGGCACGTCGACGACGACCTCTCCGCGCAGACAGGCCGTGCCAGCGATGTAGCGGAGACTGACCTCGATCTCGCCCGTGACGTCGTTCTTGGACGTCGAGATCATCTCCCAGCCGTCGGCGTTCAGTGCATCCCAGTCCGCCTCGCCCGCCAGCGCAGGCAGGACCAGCAGAAGGGAGATCATGCGGCCTTCACGGAGACCGAAAACGAGGCGATGTAGTCAGCGTAGCGGGCGTGTACGTCGTCGACGTCGACACCGTACCTATCGACGCTGTATTTGTGAGCGCCCTTGGCGTCCTCGCGTTTGTTGGCCAGATATCCGTCGATCCGGGCCGGCCCGTCTTCGGCGAACGGCAGGTCGAAGTACTCGGAGATCTCACGCACCGTGCCCGTGTAGTCGGCGACCAGATTGTGGAAGTTCACGTCGAAGAACCGCTTGGGATCGGACTGTTGCCGGACGTGCATGGCGCGCTGAACACCCTCGAGGAAGCGGCCCGAGATGTGAGCTCCGAGATCGTGCGGGTTGAAACGGCCATAGAGCGTCCGCCACTGCATCGAGATCAAGCTGCAATACGAGGCGATGGTGGGGACCGGGTCGCGGTGGGTCCAGACGATGCACGCGTCGGGAAAGACCTCGAGGAGCGCGTCGACGAACCACAGGTGTTCCGGACACTTCAGAACGAGCTGCTCTGCAGGTCGCTGGCTGAGAAGGAGCTGGAGATACCGCTTGTACTCGCGATAGCTATCCACCATGTCCCTTTGCATCATCCACTGGCCGTAGTCGCGAAGCCCACTCTGCATATCGTAGTTCAAGACAGTGAAAGCGTTGGCCATTAGCGGCCAACACTCTTCGTTTGTCATCGCATCCATGTAGTGGATCTTCTGCATCTCGGGTGCGATGACTCCGGCGGCGTTCAACATGCGCTGCGCCGCTCGCTTCCGAACGAACTCATCCCGCTTTGGGGGTAGGTCCAGCGGTACGGGCGTGATCAGCTCCCAGAACTTCAGTGCTCGCCGGTTGTCGTCGAGAGAGAGCAGGTTCTGGAGAACCGTGGTCCCCGTCCGCGGGAAGCCCAGCACGAAGATGGGCCTCTTTACCTCGATATCGAGGATGTGCGGATTCTTCTTGAGGTGCTCCTCCATCCACAGACGATTCTGGGCGGCTCGGATGAATGACTGCCTGAGCACGACTCCGGCGAGGTTGGTGAGTCCGGCGGCGCCGGCAGCATCGATCAGTTTGTCGAGCCCTTCCTCGTAGAACGGATCACCAAAGTCATCGAGGCCCGTCGATTTTCGAGCACTCTGGAGTATCGACTCCTTGTCGACTCTCCCGATGGGTAGGCCGACGGTGGAGGCCGCACCGGCCGCGATATCGAGTAGGCGAATCGGCCACCTATAGTGTTCGTCCTCTACAGTCAGCTTGGGCGCCACTGAGCCCCCCAAAGGGTAATCGCAGACTGATTATCCCGTTTGTGGCCGACGCGGGCGGAAGCGTAACCGCTCGTAAGCGTTCCGATTTGTTCGCAATACCAAGTTGTCCGTCCGCGTAGATCAATCAAACGGACAGGCGACCAAGCATATCGCCGGTCACGGGGGATGAATGCGCGAACTCCTTTCATGGCTCGCCGGCTGGCAGAACTGGATCTTCTTACTCCCCCTCGGAATGGCGATGGCGATGGTTCTAGTGGACATGGCTCTCGGTGGCATCGCCGATCTCGATGTGGACGTGGACGTAGACGCGGACGTGGATGTGGACGCCGACGTGGACACCGATCTCGACGCGCCCGTCGGACTCCTCGCGTGGTTCGGTGTCGGCAAGATCCCGGTCACCCTCCTGATGGAGATCTTCGCGATGTCCTTTGGAGCGACGGGCCTCATCGCGAATGCGCTCGCCGCCGACTACTTGGGTGACGCCCATCTTCTCGCGTTTCCCTTTTCTTTGGCCCTGGCCGCCGTGGTGTCCACCGCCAGCACCCGGCTCCTCGGCGGAATCGTCGCCGACCTCATGCCGGCCAATGCAAGCACCGCGAAACGGCCCGAGGACTTCGTTGGCCAGCTGGGCGTGACAACCAGCCCGGTGAACCACCGGATCGGCCAGATCAGGCTGCCCGCGACGCCAGATTGCCCCTCAACCGTCTTGAGTGCCCGCCTGGAGCGGGAAATCGCGACCATCATCCCCCGCGGGATGGAGGTCCTCATCGTTCGGTATGACACGAATGACCGTGTCTATGCCGTTGTTCCAACCCCAACGGAGGTATAGAAAGTGGAATCCCTGATCACCTTGTTCGCGCTCGCCATTGCCGGATGTGCAGTCCTGCTGACCATCGTGGCAGCCGGCATCGCTGCAAAGTCTTTCTACAAGGTCCCTGCAGCTGACGAGGCCCTGGTGAAGACCGGCGGCAAGCGCCCCGCCATCAGCACCGGCGGCGGCATGTGGGTCATTCCGCTCTTTCATCGGGTGACACGCCTCAGCCTACAGGCCATCCGCATTCCAATCGACAGAGTCGCCTCGAACGCCCTCCCCACCGCCGACAAGCTCATGGCCGAGATGCGCGGCGAGCTGTTCGTCCAGGTAAATCCCAGGAGTGAGGCCGATATTCTGCAAGCAGTACAGTCCCTTGGCGCCAGCGACCCCAACAAGATGGCACAGATCGTGCGGACCAAGATCGACAGCCTGGTCACCGACGCGCTGCGAACCGCCGCGTTCAAGAAGTCCTTCCTCGAGCTCAACAGCCAAAAGAAGGAGTTCGCAGACGAAGTGATCGGGCTCCTGCAAGAGGATCTCGGACGGCTCGGTCTGACCCTGACGGCCGTGAGCATTCCCCACATCTACCAGGGCAGATTCACCGACGATATCGGTGATGTCTTCGCCGCCGAGGGCCGTCGCAACGTCGCCGAGACCGTGGCGCGCAACCGGGAGCAGACGAACCGGATCGAGCGGGAGGCCCAGATCGCCATCCAGGAGCAGGACGTCGATGCAGTCGAGAAGGCACTGAAGCTCGAGCTCGTCCAGAAGCAGAAAGAAGCCGACCAGCGCCGCGAGGTCGATGAGTACGAGGCGGAGCAGACCGCGGCAACTCGCCTCTCCGTCCTCGAGCAGGAGAAGTCCACTGCGCTGGCCGAGGCCCACCAGGCTCGCGCGGTTGCGGAGACCCAGATCGACGAGGAAAGGAAGATCGAGACGGCAAAGATCCGCAAGATCGAGACGGTCGAGACCGCCGAGATCGCGAAGGTCAAATCCCTCAAAGTCGCCCACGAGCATCGCTTGCAGGCCATCGCCGAAGCGGAGATCGCCCGTGAGGTCGCCATCGCCGCCAAGCGCGCCGAAGAGGCTCAGGCTCGTGCGCTGCAGGCCGACGCCGAGGCGAACCAGAGGGAGTCAGAGGAGGCGATAATCACCGTCGAGGCGAAGGCGGAAGCGCAGCGACACCTCGAAGTGATCACGATCAAGGCCCGCGAGGAAGCCGGCAAAGAGCAGATCGCCGCCGATCGGGACGCCTACGTCGAGTCCACCCGCGCCGCCGCGGAGCTGGACGCGGCCGGCAAGAGAGCAGAAGCCCGCCGGATCCTGGCCGAGGCCATCCTGGAAGAGGGACGCGCCAGGGCAGAGGCGCGCAGGCTGGAAGTGGAGGCGGAGAACGCCGTTGCCGCCCAGCTCCTGGTGCGGGATGTGGCCATCAAGGGACTCGAGGTTGCGCCCCACATGATCCGAGAGCTCATGGCGCCCGTCGCGAACGTCGCCCATGATGTGAAGATCCTCCAAGTCCAGGGCTTGGGCTCGGGCGAGGGCGGCGATGTGGGCGGACTGCCCGCCACCATCCTCAATACCGGGCTCGCCGCTGCTGGAGTCACTCCCTTCCTCAAGGAAGCCACGAAGGCTGTGATCGGGAACTCAGAGGTCGCCGAGCTGACCGACCTACTCAGTGGCCTCGCGAAGGGCGCGCTCAAGGAGGCGGCGAGCTCGGTCAAGGAGGGGCTCGCAAACGGGGAGCACAAACAACTCACCGAGGGCGACGACATCGCTGCCAAGTAGCGGCGACATCGCCTGTCCACACCCACCCTCAGGTCCGCTCGCGGTCTGGGGGTGACGTGGTTGGCCCACCCGACACTGTGATCCGGTACGCTATTCAAACGGAGGTGTGATGCAGCGGCGCGAGCTGGGCATGACCGGCACGACCATCAATCCTATCGGGCTCGGCGGCATGCCCATCTCCATTCGCGGGCGCCCACCAGAACGCCAGGGAATCCGCACCATCTGCGCTGCCCTGGATGCCGGCATCGACTTCATCGACACTGCCGACGCCTATTGTCTGGACAACGACGACATCGGCCACAACGAACGAATCATCGCGAAGGCCGTCAAGCAATGGGCCGGCGGGCGCGTATTCATCGCCACAAAAGGGGGTATCGAGCGGCCCGGGGGCGCCTGGACTCGCAACGGCGATCCGGCCCACCTGAAGTCGGCTTGTGAGAAGAGCCTGGTCGCGCTTGGGTCCGACTGTATCGACCTGTACCAGCTTCATGCGCCAGATCCGAAGGTGCCCTTCATGGACAGCGTCAACGCTCTCGCCCAGCTCCAGAAGCAGGGAAAGATCCGGCACGTCGGGCTGTCCAATGTAGACGTGAAACAGATTCGAGCCGCATCCGAGCTGGTGCGCATCGTGAGTGTTCAGAACCGCTGCAATCCCTACGACGTGCGGAGCTTCGATGATGGCGTGATCCGATACTGCGAGGGTCACGACATCACCTTCCTGGCGTACAGCCCTGTCGGCGGCGATCGCGGGCACGGGCGGCTCGGCAAGGACAAGGATCTGAATGAAGTGGCCGAGACACGAGGCGCCGACGCCTACCAGGTCGCGCTCGCATGGCTTCTGGCGAGGTCCCCGGCAATGATCCCGATCCCCGGCGCCAGCAAGACCTCGAGTGCCTTGAGTTCTGCGGGCGCCATGGACCTGCGGCTGTCGAACGACGACCTGGACAAGCTGGACCGGAACTTCTTCGCCAAGAAGTGAGATCTAAGGCGCTGTTTCCAGGGCCTCGAGAAAGTCTATGATCACTCGTTTCGCCGCCGCCGGTCGCGACTGGAGGAGGAGATGCGGCGAGTCGATGTCTACGATGTCGGCATCGGGCCGAGCGTCGCGGATGGGATCTGCGGCCGAACCAGGCACGACACGATCTCGCGTCGCGCGAAGGTAGAGCACCGGAGTGGAGGCCGCGGCGAGGCGCTCCCGTTCGTCACACAAGAGCACGTCCCGGACGCGCTGTCGAAGCACCGGAGCGGAGAGTGAACGAACGGCGGAAGCGAGCTTGTCTACCAGATCCGGCGACGCGTCGGCATCCAACAGAAGATAGCGAAGAGCCGCCTTTGGAGCGGAGAATCTGGAGAACACACCACCGCAGATGTCCCAGGCCCGCAAGAGGGGCAGCGGCGCAGTGGCGAAGGTGGCCACCAACACCAGGGCGCGTGCTCTCGGTGCGAGTCGAATCCCGATCGGGCCCGAGAAGGACTCCGCGACGATCACGCTGTCTTCTGGCAGATCTCGCGAGACCCGTTCCGTGAGCGCGTCGTAGTCGGCGACCTCAGCGGTCGGATAGGAGACCACTTGTGCCGGCTGTTCCAGCACTTCCAGGAGCGGGGCAAAGAGCCGCCCGGTCCCGTCGAGCCCAGGCAGCAATACCCAGGTCATTCAGAATCGCAGGAAGTTCGCCAGGATGGCGTCGCCCTCTGGACAGAGCACGCTCTCCGGATGGAACTGGACGCCCTCCATCTGAGCGTCGCGGTGGCGAATTCCCATGACCTCGCCCTCGGCGGTGCGCGCCGTGACACGAACAGTGCTCGGTAGGCTCGCCTCGTCGACGATGAGGCTGTGGTATCGAGCTGCCTGAAATGGCTGGGAGATCCCACCGAACAGCCCTTCGCCATCGTGCTCGACCATCGAGCTCTTTCCGTGCATGAGACGCGGCGCGTGAACCACCTTGCCACCGACGACTTCGGCCATGGCCTGGTGACCGAGGCAGACGCCCAGCACCGGCATGTTGCCCAACGCCCGCTCGATCAAGGCCATCGAGATCCCAGCCGCTCGTGGCCAGCCTGGCCCCGGCGAGATCACGACGTGCGAGGGCTCCAACCCCATGGCCTCGTCGACGGTGAGGGTGTCGTTCCGGTGCACGAGGACCTCGGCCCCGAGAATTCGAAGGGCCTGCTCGAGGTTGAAGGTGAACGAGTCGTAGTTGTCGAGAAGCAGGACTCTCACAGCCCCTCCTCGGCCAGCGCCAGTGCCGCGGCCAGGGCAGCCGACTTGGCCAGGATCTCGTCGTGCTCCCGCTCGGGAACGCTGTCGGCGACGATGCCTGCACCCGCTTGGTAGCTGTACTGGCCGTCCTCGAAGGTCATGGTGCGGATGGCGATCGCCTGATCCATCTGGTCGTCGTGACCGAAGTAGCCCACAGTTCCCGCATAGACGCCCCGGCGAACCGGCTCCAGCTCGTCCAGCAGGGTCATGGCGCGCACCTTGGGAGCGCCGACCACGGTGCCAGCCGGGAAGGTCGCGGCAAAGAGATCGAACTGGTCGTAGCCCTCGGCGACGGTCCCGCGCACTCCGCTGACGATGTGCATCACGTGGGAGTAGCGTTCGATCACGCGATAGGGCTCCACCCGCACGGTACCGGGGACCGCGACGCGACCGAGGTCGTTGCGAGCCAGGTCCACGAGCATGACGTGTTCGGAGGCTTCTTTGGGGTCGGCGAGCAGCTCCTCTTCGTTTTTGATGTCTTCGGCGTGATCGGCTCCCCGGGGTCGGGTGCCAGCGATGGGCCGCAGCGTGGCTTGTCGACCGTCGAGCTTCACCAGGGCCTCGGGCGAGGACCCCACGACTGAGAGCCCTCCAGACTCGAAGAAATACATGTAGGGGGACGGATTGAGGAGCCTCAACGCCCGATAGACCTCGAATGGGTCCATCGTGCACTCGCCGGAGAATGCCGAGGACAAGACGAGCTGGTAGACCTCGCCCTCGCGGATGTACTCCCGAATCCGGCGAACGCCGTCCTCGTACTGACCCTTGGACATGCTCGCCCTGGGAGACGCAAAACCGCCAGAGCGAAAGCCGCTGCTGCCGAATGGATTTGCCCTCGCCGGCGTGGTGTTGCGCAGGGCCATGACAACGTCGCGGCGGATCGCCTTGCGCTCGGCATCCGTCCCGTCGTGGAGGACAGCGCACCTTCGCGTGGTGTGATCAAAGACCAGCATCGAGCTGGGTGCCACATACGAGAGTTCCGGGCCTGGCTTGGCTCTGGCGTGGCTGGGAAGCCGCTCGAAGCGACGAACCACGTCGTAGCCCGAGACACCGACCAGTCCTCCCTGGAAGGGCACTCCCTCTGCCTGTGGGCGGGGCGCCCGCGCGAGGGCACTGCGGAGAGCGTCGAGGAGCTGAGACGCCGTCTCGGGAGTGTCGTTGCGCTCTTCGCCGACCCAGAAACCCGACTCGTCAAGCCGCACGCCCAGCGCATCGCCGAAGCCGATGAAGGAGTATCGACCGACCTGGTTTCCGCCGACCACGCTCTCCAGGAGGAAGTGCGGCCGCAGCGACTGCAGCTTCAGAAAGGCGGAGACAGGAGTGTCGAGATCCGCCGCAATATCGAATGGAAACTGCAAGTTCGCGCTCCGAAGCCAGGCCCCTTTAGCTGGTTCCGGCAGAATGTGAGACACTCTCGTCATGGATGACGACCGCCAGATCGCAGCAATCCCCAGCTTCTGGACGCGGCAGTACGCGTACTACCTCAACGAGCATCGGCACCCGCTGAACCGCCTCACTCACATGCTCGGGATCCCCATCCTGATCCTGACCTTCGCGTTCGGTTTGTATCGGAAGAACTGGAAGATCATCGCCGGCGGTCAGGCCGTGGGCTGGGCTATCCAGCTGGTCGGCCATGGGATCGAGGGCAACAAACCCGCGCTGCTGAACAACCCAGTCGCCGTCTTGATGGGCCCGCTGATGGTCGCAGTGGAGATGCTCGAGCTCCTCGGCTTCACCATCGCGTTCGCAAAGGAAGCCCGCGAAGTGGTTCACGGCGTGCCGGAGTCCCCCTCCGAGGAGTCGGTGCGAGCCGCAGCGAAATAGCTGAACGGCGCGTACGGAAGCCATCCGGTCGGATCGAAGGCCCTGGACGTCAGCACCTCCACCTTGGAGACAGGCGGCTCGGTGGACCAGTCGAACTGGGAGGGGTCGTACAGCGTCGCGAGGTGTCTACGGTGGCGAATCTGACGCCTACACTCCACCGGATTCACGTCGAGGTCGGCGCAAGTATCGGTCTGGGTGGCGGGAAGGACTCGAAAGGCCCGCTCGCCGTCTGCAAGTCGATCATCCACCCAGGTCGGCGTGAAGCGTACATCGGAGATCCACGTTCGATTCTGCGCCTCGCAGTGCAGCACTTCGACCCTGGCGATGAGGGACCCTTCCCGCCGAAACACGCGCTGGTTCGAAACGAAGTTTCCCAGGGAGTAGATGACCAAGGCATCGCGCTGCTCGCCGTACTCGTTGCGGGCCTGACGGACGACACTCGGCTGGACGACATGGGGGTGGGTTCCCATGACGATATCGGCCCCGGCGGCGACGATCCGGTCCCCCAGCCACACCATGTGCTGCTCGGGTCGATCCCGGTACTCCACGCCCCAATGGATCCCAACGATCACCAGATCGGCGCCAGCCGCGCGGGCATCGATGACATCTCGATCCATCTGGCCCTGGTCGAGCATATTCACTATCCAAGGTTTTTCCTTTGGAATCGGCTCACCATTTGTACTGAAGGTGTAGCCGATGAAGGCGACATCGAGGCCGCCTGGCAGGCTCTCCATGGTCCACGGTCGCTGTCTGTCCTCCCAGGTTCGATAGGTGCCGCTGTGACCGAATCCCCATGTCTCCACGGCGTCGAGGGTCCGCATCACACCGAGTTCGCCGCGATCCAGGCAGTGGTTGTTGGCGGTCTGAAGCACGTCGAGACCGGCATCTCGAAGCGCATCGAGGAGCTCCACGGGGCTGTTGAAGCGGGGGAAACCGGCGAAGACCTCATCCTCACCGGAGAGCGTCGTCTCGAGGTTCGTAATCGCCAGATCCGCGCCCGCCAGGTACGGCTCCACCTCGTCAAAGACACCATCGAGACTGTAGGAACCGTCAGACTGCCTCGCCGCCTTCAGCTGCATACCGTGCATCATGGTGTCCCCCACCATGGCGATCTCCACCGCTGTCAGAGGGCAGCCCGGATAGCCGGGGGCAGGAGCATTCGGAAAGACGAGCGGAACGAGAAGCGGAAGCGGCATACGAGCCGCAGCTTATCTCTTGGCTACAGACGGAACGCCACATTGGTGGCCGCGGACTCGATCTGGGCGGCGTCGGCGACGGGAGCGTTGTTGGTCACAGCCAACCCGATACCGACGGCGGTGGTGATGATGCCAGCGACGAGCACTGCAGCGAGGAACCCAGTCGTGACCGCCGCGACAGCCAGGAGGGCATCAGCGAGCTTGCTGCGGGGCGGCGGAAGCGGCGATGGCTTTGGGGGTTCGGCTCGGCGCTCCCGGGCCGGCGCGGGCGACTGGCTCTTGAACCAGACGTCGGCATCGACCTCGTCGTTGGTCTCGGGCGGGTTGCCGGCTTCGATATCCGAGGCGCGCTTCAGGAACACAGACAGATCGCCGGTTTGACGGGGTGTTGCTCGGATCAACATCTGGGACTCCACTACCTTGACATCCTATTAGTACCCACCGATCGCGAGAATGTTCAGCAACAGCATGTTTCACGTTGTAACGACGGTTGTGAAAGAGCGAATACCAGGCCTTTAAACGGTCTCTGAGGAGAATGTCCCAGTGTGTCCCGTACCCGATGTCACCGCTTGAAAGCGCACAGACGCTCCCGCCGTGTGACGGCTGGAGTGGCCGATGCCTTCCGAAGTCGGTAATTGCAATCCCCCACCAATACCTCTACATCCGCGAGCGCCATGAATCGGCAACAACTGACCCATCTGCAACAGCTCGAGACAGAGAGCATACACATCATCCGAGAGGCCGCGGCAGAGTTCGACAATCCCGTCATGCTCTACTCGATCGGCAAGGACTCGGGTGTGATGGCGCACCTCGCCCTCAAGGCCTTCGCGCCGGGCAAGCCGCCGTTCCCGTTCATGCACGTGGACACGACGTGGAAGTTCAAGGACATGATCACGTTCCGCGATAGCTACGCTGAGAGGCAGGGTATCGAGCTGATCGTGTACACCAACGAGGACGGGAGGGCGGCCAACGTCAACCCCTTCGACTACGGCTCCAACGAGTACACGACGATCATGAAGACCGTCGCATTGAAGGCTGCCCTCGACAAGTACGGCTTCGATGCCGCTTTTGGAGGGGCACGCCGCGACGAAGAGCGATCTCGGGCCAAGGAGAGGATCTTTTCCTTCCGAGACTCCATGCACCAGTGGGATCCCAAGAACCAGCGACCCGAGCTGTGGTCGACCTACAACACGCGGATCCGCAAGGGTGAGAGCGTTCGTGTCTTCCCGCTCTCGAACTGGACCGAGCTCGATGTGTGGCTGTACGTCTGCCGCGAAGAGATCCCCATCGTGCCGCTCTACCTGGCCAAGCCCAGACCCGTGGTCGTTCGCGACGGCACCCTCATCATGGTGGACGACGAGCGCATGCGCCTCCGTGAGGGCGAAGTGCCGATGATGAAGAGTGTGCGCTTCCGAACTCTCGGCTGCTACCCGCTGAGCGGCGCGGTCGAGTCCGAGGCGGCCGATGTCCCGGCTGTCGTGCAGGAGATGCTCCAGACAACATTCAGCGAGCGGCAAGGCCGTCTGATCGACTTCGACGAAGACGGCTCGATGGAAATCAAGAAGCGTGAGGGGTACTTCTAATGGCGACCGATGCCGAACTGATCCGCACAGATATCCACGGTTATCTGGCGAAGTACGAACAGAAGGAGCTGCTGCGCTTCGTCGCAGTGGGCTCGGTCGATGATGGCAAGTCCACGCTGATCGGCCGCATGCTCCACGACACCGGCATGGTCTACGAGGACCAGCTGGCCGCCGTGAAGACCGCCTCGAAGATCGAGGGCGAGGAGATCGACTTCGCCTTGATCACCGACGGGCTCAAGGCCGAGCGCGAGCAGGGGATCACGATCGACGTGGCCTACCGCTACTTCTCGACAGACGCCCGCAAGTTCATCATCGCCGACACCCCCGGACACGTGCAGTACACGCGAAACATGGTGACCGGCGCATCCACGGCAAACGTCGGGATCATCCTCATCGACGCCCGTCTCGGGGTCCTCCAACAGTCGCGTCGCCACGCATTCATCGCCTCGCTCCTGGGAATTCCTCACCTCGCGGTCTGCGTGAACAAGATGGACCTCACCGAGTACAGCCAGGAGGGCTACAACGCCATCCGCGACGAGTTCTCGGAGTTCGCCAAGGGCTTGGACTTCAAGGATGTGACCTTCTTCCCCGTCAGCGCGCTCAAAGGCGTCAACCTGACCGAGAACAGCCCGCGCACCCCCTGGCACGACGGTCCATGCGTGCTCGAGTACCTGGAAACGGTGCCGATCCACGACGACTACAACCACGAGGACTTCCGGTTCCCGGTGCAGAGCACACTGCGTCCAAACCTGAACTACCGAGGATTTGCTGGCCAAATAAGCAGTGGTTCGGTCAAGGTCGGCGACACCATCCTCTCCCTCCCGTCGGGCAAGACTTCCGAGATCATCGCCATCGACTTCGCCGGAGAACCACAGGAATCTGCCGGCGTCCCAGAGTCGGTGACCATCCGTCTCGCCGACGAGATCGACACCAGTCGCGGTGACATGTTCGTGCTTCCCGACAACATGCCGTCGGCGCAGCGGACGATCGACGCCACCCTGGTGTGGATGTCCGAGAGCGAGCTCGATCTCCAGAAGAGCTACATCCTCAAGCACACGACCCAGATGGTTCGCGTGCAAATGGACGAGATCGCTTCCCGCATCGACATGGACACCCTCGAGGACGTGCCCTGCGAGACGCTCGGACTGAACGAGATCGGGCGCGTCACACTGACCTGCACGCGGGCGCTCTTCGTCGATCCCTACACCCACAACAGGGCAACGGGGAGCTTCATCCTCATCGACTCGCTCACGAACAACACCGTCGCCGCCGGCATGATCGTCGGCCGGGAGGACACCCAGGACCTGGAAGCTCTCTTGCGCGAGGCCCGAGCCGGTTCCGCTCTCGACCCCAAGACCCAGGTCTCGCCTAGGGAACGCTTTGATCGCCTGGGCCAACGAGGCGCCACGATCTGGCTCACAGGCCTCCCGGGCTCCGGTCGCTGGACGCTGGCCTACGCCCTCGAGCGTCGCCTCTTCGACGAGGGGCGCACCGCTACCGTCATCGACCCCACCGGACAGGACCTTTCGGGCGTCATCTCCGCGTGCAAGGCCGCCACCGACGCGGGATTCATAGCGATCTGCGCCTACAAGAGCTACCGCAAGGCCGAGCGCGGTCTGGTTCGAGATCGGATTGGCAAGGACCGGGTGCTGGAAGTGTTCGTGAACACCGACACGACTCTGTGCCGAGAACGCCGTCCCAAAGCCAGCTTCGAGGGCTTCGAGCCTCCCGAGCAGTCCGATCTGACGTTCGATCTAGGGTCCGGTCGTTTCCGCGAGGAGATCGGACAGATCATCGGTGGACTCGAGAAGGCCGGACAGTTCGAGCGCCCGGGAGCCTAGCAGGTTGCTGAAAAAGGCCTTGCAAGCTCGGCCTTGATCAGAACCTGCCTCTTCACGTTGCCGGTCGGTGGCACTGTGTCGATCCCTGCCGAACCGCGTTCGCTGCGTTCGTGCCTCACTTTCGCTCTCTGTGTCTCGACAACCTGGACCGACACAGCGACCTCCCTCGGCGCAGGTTGCTGAAGATACACTCGCAAGCTCGCGTATTTCATCAACCTGCTAGAGCACCCACGCGTACAGCCGGCGAAGCGTCAACAGGAGTCCGAGTTCGTAGATTCCTTGCCGCGGGACTGCGCCAGTAGTCGCTGGAGCGCGCGCAGCCTGCTTCGAAGCGAGTCCACATCTCGCTGACCGGCGTCCTCCCGCTCGAGCTCGCGAACACGATCGGCGAGGACGCTGATCGTCGGCTCGAGGTTCGCCACGAGTAGGCGGCCCCGCTCCGCCCGAGCCTCGAGGAGCTGGGTCTCTTTCTTTCCCGTGCCCAAGGCCCAGCTCGCCGCCATGAAGCCAGTCGCCCCCAGGAGCATCGCCATTCCGAGTCCAGGCACCAGACCGAAACCCAATCCGAGGGCTGCGAGGCCAGCTGTGATCCCAGCGCCGCCCAGGCTCGCCACTCCGCCCGAGAAGAAGATCGCAGCTGCGGGAATCCCCATGCCGGTCAGGGCCGCCGTTGCCGCTTTCAGGGAGTCGGCGGCTTGAGCGTCGTCAATGCCCCGCTCACGCACCACCTCGACTTCCTCCAAAAAGACCTCCATGGCGTCCTGCTGCTTCATCGAGACCCCGAGGAAGCCCCTGCCCAGCGAGAGCGCCTGGTCCTCGGCGGGCAAGACGACGTCATCGGCGACAGCGACCTCGACCAGTCGCAACATCAGGCCGTAGCGGAGGTCGTCGCTCGCGCCGGAGAGCTGCTCCAGGCACGACGTCAGGTCTGGCGGCTCTATCAGGAAGCTTCTGACTTGCTTCTGAGCCTCTGGACTCAGATTCGACACATCGAGGGATTCGTAGATCGCGACGATCTCGGTCGTGTCTATGACACCGTCGGCGTTGGCCATCGCAAAGAACGCTCCATAGCTGGCGAGCTGCTGATCTTCGGGAAGTGCACGGAAGTCGAAGGTGTCGGACATGTGTTCTCCGGTGTCGCATCCAGGGTAATAGGAATGCCTCTCATGATTCCCTTCCTGTTCATCGCCACAGCAATCGCTGCCCCCGAAGGCTACAAACTCGTCAAGGAAACCGAGGATTGCACACTCTTCTCGGGGCCCGTCGACAAAAATGGCGTGGCTCCGATGTTCGCCGAGTGCCACTGGCCCGAGGTGGCGCCTGAAAACCTGCAGGCCATGCTCGGCGTCTTTGAGGCATACAACGACTACATCTTCGCCATCGAGTCCTGCACGATCGTACGAACCGAGGGAGAGCGGACCCTGGTTCACCAGGTCCAGAATGCGCCGGCAATCGCCAACCGCGAAGTTGTGGTGTGGATGGAAAAAATCCCAGTCGAAGGGGGTTTCCGCTTCACCTGGAAGAACGACCCGAACGAGCCGATCTCCATGGCCAGCGGCAGCGTTCGAGCTCCTCGCAACGAGGGCTACTGGGAGGTCACCGCCCACCCCGAGACGGGCTCAGTCGTGTTTCACGCCGTCACCTATGACCCCGGTGGGCGCGTCCCGTCTTGGCTCGTCCGAAAGTTCTCGATCGGAGGTCTCTCCGACGTGATGAAGCAAGTGCGAGGACTTGCGGTCAAATCAGTCACGGGCGACGACGAGAGCCCCTGAGCTGGCGCCGACGACCTGCACGCGTTCAAAGCGGTTTCGGAGCTCCAGCTCCTCTTCGAGCACCGTCTCTACACGGGTGTAGGAGCCGGTATATCCCCGCCAACGCCAACCGTTGGAGACTGGGTCACCGCGGCCCTCCCAGTGGACGGCGACACTGGCACCGACCAGCCTCGCCAGGTGTGCCGACCTGAGTTCGAAGGCGAGGTCCTGTGCGATCCGCATTCGCTGTTTCTTCACTTCCTGGGTGATCTGGCCGGACATCTTCGCGGCCGCCGTTCCCGGCCGAGGGGAGAAGCGAAAGAGGTGAACCCAGTTGAAGGCCAGCTCTCGGACCAAATCCAGCGATTCCTGGAAGTCGCGTTCCGTCTCGCCGGGGAAACCCAGGATGAGGTCCGTCGTCAGAGCGATCCCGCGTTCACGAGCCCGTAAGGCGAGCGCTCGGTATTCCGCGGTCGTAGTTCTGCGCGCCATCCGTCGCAGCACGGCATCGCTACCCGACTGGAGCGGTAGGTGGAGGTGAGGACACAGCCGGGAGTCGTCCCACAAACTAAAGAAACCGGCGGGAAGCCCCCAAGGCTCGAGGGATCCGAAGCGGATCCAGGGCATCGGGGTCTGGTCGAGGACTGCCCGGATCATCTCCGAGAGTGAAGAACCCGAGTCTCCGCCGTAGCCACCGAGGTGGATGCCAGTGAGGACAACCTCTCGAAAACCCTCTTCGTAGCGGGCATTGACCTGCTCGACGATGTCTGCCACCGGCGTGCTCCGCTCCTCGCCCCTCGCGATCGTGACAACACAATACGAGCAGCGATTCCGGCAACCATCCTGGACTTTGATGAAGGCTCGCGTTCGACCGCGCGCAAAGATGGCCGCCTCCGGCTCGGCCGCCAGGGTCGGCATCTCAGCGGCATGCAGCCCCCCCACGACCGCCACCAGTTCGTCCTTCTGTCGGTTGCCGACGATCTGGTCGACACCGGCCAGATCCGCAGCGGTGGCGGGCGCTAGCTCGGCGTAGCACCCCGTCAAAATCAGCTTTGCAAAGGGATTTCTGCCGTGGAGAACTGCCGCGCGCTTCCGAGATCGCCGCGCCGCCTGGGTCGTCACCGCGCAGGTGTTCAGCACGACGACATGGGCGTCTTCGGGGCGAGCTACGACGCGATGCTGTTCGGCCTGCAGAGCCCGCGACCAACTCTCCAGCTCGGCCTCGTTGAGACGACAGCCAAGGGTGTCGAGGTAGACGTTCAGCGCGCTTTCCCGACCACGTCGACACCAAACACGAGCTTGTCCTGGTTCTTTGGTGTCCCCGGACCGTAGGTGAACGGCTTCATCCCGAAGTCAGCGTGGGTCAAGGCAAAACCTCCGCTCGCCGTGAAGGCGTCCCCCTCCACGGCGATCTGCATGGGGACTATCACCTGCTTTGAGGCGCCTCTGATCGTCAGGGTGCCGGTGACGTCTACTTGTCCGGACGTATCGGAGCAGCTGCTGCTCACGAAACGAGCCTCGGTGAAGCTGCCGCTATCGAGCTGGCCCTTGGAGAGCATATTCCCGACGACCTTCTTCTTCTGCGAGTCGCTAATGGCGCCATCCAGTGGGAACTTAAGGCGCTCCCGCATGCCGGGTGGGTCGATCTTCAGACCGGCGTAGGGGACCCGAATGTCCACCTTGCAAGCACTGGCATCGTCGAGATTCCAGGTGACGCTTCCGCTGAACACGGTGGCCCTGATGCCGTGGTCGTGGCCGTTGACCGGTGTCCAGCGATCCGGGTCGTTGTAGATCGTGACATAGATCCAGCTCTTGTCGGCACTCAGGGCATAGACCCGAGTTTCGGCCGGCTCGTCGTCTTCTTGCGCGGCCTCCTCGCCGACCGCTTCTTCGGGCGGGGGATCCTGGGCCAAGGCCACTGTTCCCCAGACGATGGTGATGGCGCAGAGCCAGGCTGATCTCAAGATCCCTCCGTTCGAGAATCACAACTACTGTAATTTGACCGACCCCCGAAGGCGCTATTTCATCTGATTGCTCACATCTCTGAGCATCAGGAAGCGCCACTCTGATCCAGTTGTAGGCAGCGCCGTGTACGCCAGGACAATCCGGCCGTCGGCTCCCGCTAGCGCCGGCTCACCGCATGCGCTCTGGTCGGTCTTGATCTCCACCTTCTTCGAGCCATCGATCCGAGCGATGACGATCCGGTCGGCCTTTCCCGGCGCATCGAAACCGTAGGCGACCCACTCTCCATCGGGACTGAGTGCGGGTCGGGCGCGAAGCGGGAGACGAACGTCTTCTCCGAGCACGGTGCGCCCCCGGCCCTCCCCGTCCACCACGGCGAGATCCCAGTGGCCTTCCTCTCGGCTCGAGTCGAAGTACACGATGCGGCCATCCGATGCGTAGATCGGCCGAGTCTGATCGCCCCCACCCCCCACGAGGCTGCGTTCCTTCTCGGTGAACAGATCGACACCGAAGATGTCCTCCGTATTGTCGGACTTTCGCGTGTAGACCATCTGCTTGCCGTCCGGGGAGAACATCGGGAACGACTCCGATGCGTCCGAGCTGGTGACTTGCGTGATCTTGCCGGACGTGGTGTCTCGGATGCGGACATCGCCATTTCCCGTCTTCCGCGCCACGAACCCGAGCTTCTTGCCATCGGCAGAGATGGTGGGGAAGGTCAGGTGCCCATCCACTTCCTCGGGCTTCACCATCTCGCTGGCCGCTCCACCGCCGGGCAGGCCGAAGTACAGCCTGTAGATGCCGCCGGCATTGCTGCCCTCGAACACCACGCCGCCTTCTGGAACCCAGACGGGGTTCACCGTGACGCTGTCGCCGTCAAAGCTGCTCCCGGCGGGCAGGCTCACCCGGGCGGCCGAGTCGGCGCGGTCTCCATCCACTCGGGCGACGAAAAGCTCGATCTTGCCTTCGTAACGGTTCACTTCGAAGGCGACATACGCGCCGTCGGCCGAGAAGACGGGGTGGTACGCATGCCCCTCTCCAGAGTAGGGAACCTTGGCCGCGTGGGCTGGCAGGGCGAGCAGAAGCGTAAGGGCAGCGGTGATCATTGGGGATCCTCCGCCGACAGTGTAATCGACGCGCCCAACCGTCGCAAGCTCCGATTGTGCCCCTCAAAACTTCACTTTAAGTGACACGCTTGCGCGCGCCACATCAGGATGATTCCGACATGTCCGCTGCACAAGTGCCGTCGAAACTGCGTTTAGACGGTACGTTGCGGTCAAGTCCGGAGTCAAACCCATGGGCTGTGAGCTGTCGTACATATTCTCCAGGTTTCGGAGGACCTCGCGAATGCCTGCGGATTGCGCAGGTTCAAAGCCATATGTTCGTCAGTTTG
>PJEL010001249.1_pt1 | contig 26660 bp, 27 predicted proteins | sample 1853271 | NCBI WGS metagenome assembly PJEL01 (sample SAMN08108733, study PRJNA415343) | Invertebrate metagenome, whole genome shotgun sequencing project. | host: Globobulimina | place: Sweden: Gullmar Fjord | collected 2015-08
CAGGGGCAGCTCATTATTATTAATGTTGATAATCCTGAAGATCTTCAGCCAGTAAATGATGATGTCCGAGGACTATATCCTTCATGGAATCCGAAGGGGAGTCAGATCTATCTCGGAGGATGGCTTATGAAATCGGATGGCTCTGTATTGGAGCAGATTATTACTGATGCAGACGAGTCCATCGGAATATGGTCTCCTGATGGGACGAGACTTGTTGTATTAAATAGTAATGAGTTGCTGTATTTTGACGGATTCCGTCCATCGTTTAATAATGAAGGCAGACCAATGGATGCGGGGTTAAGAATGATTCGTGATAAGATTCGCATTCTGAAGGATCTGCTTCGAGAAGGACTTATTCCCCTGGATGAATTCAAAGTTAGAAGAGCGGGATATTTTAAAAAGAATGGAAGGGATCAGAAATGAGAAAATACGCTTTGCTTCTTATGCTCGTAATTATTACTTGCGCGACAACAGTGTATGCAGCTGAAAATAAAGAGACATGCCTAACGTGCCATGAAAAGATGACCCCGGGAGTGGTTCGAGTCTGGAGTAGTTCTGCACATGCTGAACAGGGAGTGCTGTGTGGTGATTGCCATGGAAATGAATACGGGAGAGATCATGGGGAAGGCGGCAAGAGGATAGTTGTAGAGGCATATATATGCGCCCGCTGTCATAGCGAGGCGGCAAAAGAGCATTTCATTGGCAAGCACGGGATTGGATTCAGGGCAGGACATGCTTGTACTCGTAATCTTAGGCCTACCCCGGAAATACGTGCAGGATGTAGCGATTGTCATGAAAAGGGCTCTGCTCTTCCCCGCCAGGATGCCGAGTGTGCCCGGTTCCTCGCCCAGACTCCGGAGATGCAGCGACAGGGATGTCTGTCCTGCCATAAGATAGAGGTACGCTGTGACGCATGCCATACGTCACATGATACAGATCTTGCGATAGTCAGGGACCCTGCTGTATGCGGGACCTGCCACATGGGTCCTGATCACCCTCAGTATGAAATGTGGAAGACCTCCCGCCACGGAGTGCTGTTCGACCTTAAGGGCAGGGGGTATTCTCCTGACTGTATGACTTGCCATATGCCGGAAGGAACGCACAATGTGAGTACTGGGATCTCCATGGGACTTTTCGGGCAGAAGTACCCTGATGAAGTCCGTGCAGCGGAACGGGAGAAGATGATGGAAATATGTAACCGCTGCCACTCAAAGTCTTTTGCCACGGTAAATCTGGACGACGGAGATGCTATACAGAAACAGTCGAGGGCACTCGTGGATGAGGCCGCTTCGATAATACGGGGCCTTGAAGAGGAAGGGTTATTAATGCCTTCACCCGCTGAGCGCCCTGAACATCCGCTTGTTGGGCAAAAACTGGAGCTGGGACCCCAGATGATCTACGAAGACCTGTCAGGAGTTGAAGCGATTTTTTTTCGCATGAAGAAATATTACTACATCATTACATACAAAGGTGTGTTCCACCAAAACCCAGATTATGCGCACTGGTATGGGAACGCTCCATTGAAGCTGGCGCTCTCTGAAATCAGAAGCGAGGCAATGAAATTGCGGGAGATAAAACGTTTGAAGGACCGATTGGACAATCTGTCGGAAATTCGACTACAAGGATTAAGTCCTTCGGGTAATAATGAGGAATCTCTGAAAATGGATATCAGAATACTCCTGGAGGAGCATCTTAAGGGGGACATGTCGGAAGATGAGTACGAGATGCGACGAAAAGAGCTGCTGGATAAACTGGGTCTATAATGTTGCGTCAGATGAAAAGACTGTAATTGATTGAATGTCTCGACATTTTCCGGGTTTGTTTTTAACAGTGTTTATTGGTATCATTTTTAAGGTTGGATAATATTAACACGCACAAATAAAGAAACGGACAGGATATTGATATGAGTTATATAGCGGTAATAGGAGCTGGAAGTTGGGGCACTACACTCGCCAATCTTCTTGGTGAAAAGGGTTATGACGTATCTCTTTGGACATATGAAAAAGAGCTAGCTGATGAAATTAACCGCACTGGTATTAATAGTGTGTATATGCCCGGGATTCCTCTTTCAAGCAATATAGAAGCAACAAGTGATCTTGAGAAGGCTATTGATAATGCTCGCTATATATTAAGTGTAGTGCCGACACAGTTTATGCGTCCTGTTTTTAGTGGGATAGCGAAGTGCACTAAAAAAGACGTCACAATTGTCAGCGCTTCAAAGGGTATTGAGCATGGTTCTCTGTTGACTGTAACACCTATACTCAAGGAGTTGACCGATTGTCAGGCAGCAGTGCTCTCTGGGCCTAGCTTTGCGGAAGAAGTAATAAAGAAAATGCCTACGGCGGTCACGATTGCAGCAGAAGATTCCAATACATGCATGCTGCTTCAGGATGTATTTAATACCGACTATTTCAGAGTGTATACAAATGATGATCTGCTCGGGGTTGAGCTGGGAGGTGCGCTGAAGAATGTTATGGCCATAGCGTCAGGGATATCAGATGGGCTAGCACTAGGTGCAAGTTCGAGGGCCGCTCTTATAACAAGAGGACTTACGGAAATAATCAGGCTGGGTGTTGCGATGGGCGCAAATGAAAAGACATTCGGGGGGTTAAGCGGAATGGGGGATCTTGTTTTGACGTGTACAGGGACTCTTTCGAGGAACCACTCGGTAGGATTTAAACTAGGTAGAGGTGAAAAACTTAAGGATATCCTTGCTGGAATGAAGAGCGTAGCCGAGGGTGTTGCAACATCAAAGTCCGCTTATGAACTGTCAAGGAAGTATAATGTGGAAATGCCCATTGTGGAGCAAATATATAAGGTTATTAATGAGGACAAGGACCCGAATCAAGCTGTCAGTGAATTAATGACGCGTAGATTGAAGGCAGAATAATTTAAGGGCGTGATAGGTAGCGAAATCTATGGATAATAAAAAAGTGAAACAGATTCTAAATGCGGTAAAAGATGGCCGTGTAGATGTGAGTGATGCACTTCATCAGTTAAAACACTTCCCTTATGAGGATGTTGGTGTAGCCAAAGTCGATCACCACCGGGAGATGCGGCACGGCATTCCTGAAGTCATATTCGCAAAAGGGAAAGAGACTAAGGACATAAAAGTAATTGCCGAGTCGATGATTAAAAAGAGTAAGAAAGTACTGATTACTAAGGCAACCAAGGAAACCTTCAAGAGTATAAATACACTGTCCAAGAAATATAAGCTTAATGCTACATTTCATGAGCGCTCTGGAGTGATTGCGGTTGGTGAAAAAAAGAAGAAGATTGGTTTGGTAGCGGTTCTTTGTGCAGGCACATCGGACATGCCCGTTGCAGAAGAGGCGGTTGCGACTGCGGAATTTTTAGGCAGCAAGACAGTGACTGTCACTGATGTGGGCGTTGCCGGGTTGCATAGAATAGTGAGTTCAAGAAAAATTCTTTCTGAGGCGAATGTCCTTGTAGTCTGTGCAGGGATGGAAGGAGCACTCCCTTCCGTTATCGGAGGAATGACTGATAAGCCTATCATTGCTGTTCCGACATCAGTGGGTTATGGAACGAGCTTCGGTGGCATCACTGCGCTCTTTTCCATGCTGAATTCATGTGTGCCCGGAATTGCTGTAATGAATATTGACAATGGCTTCGGGGCAGGGGTACTGGCGCATAAAATTAATCTGTTAACGATTAAAGATTAACAAATAGCGAGTAGAATATGATTGCATATTTTGACTGTTCATCAGGTATAAGTGGCGACATGATCCTCGGGACTCTGGTCGATGCAGGAGTTCCTGTTGAAAAACTTAAAAGTGAACTTAAGCGTCTACCTGTAGATGGATATGAAATTAAGGTCAGAAAAGTCAGACGTAAAGGCTTCAGTGCAACCAAAATAGATGTAAAGACAGAGCCCGGACTACGAAACACAGAGCACAGACACAACAGCCCTGCAAGAAAATGGGTAGATGTTGAAAAGTTGATCAAGTCCTCTACACTCTCTAAGGATATAAAGCAAAAAGGGCTGAAAATATTTAAAAGGTTGTTTGAAGCTGAAGCCTTGGTCCACGGTGGGAAGTATGACAAGATTCATTTGCATGAACTCGGTGCAGTTGATTGCATAGTTGATATAATGGGTTCATTGATTGGTATTGATATCCTTGGAATCGATACTATATATTCATCCCCTCTCAACCTTGGCGGGGGGACTGTTAAGACAGATCACGGAATACTGCCTGTGCCTGCTCCCGCAACTCTCCAGCTACTGAAGAACGCATCTGTATATTCATCCGATATCACTTTTGAGCTGACAACTCCTACCGGTGCTGTGCTGATTTCTACGTTGGCTGCAGGCTTTTGTTCGATGCCGGAGATGGTGATTGCAAATACAGCGATAGGTGCCGGAGGGAAGGATCTTAAGGAACGCCCCAATGTGCTGAGAATGATTATGGGAGAATCGCATATAACAGGAAACTTTGCCAAAAACCCAGAACCCAGAACCAAGAGCCAAGACGAAGTGACAGTGATTGAGACAAATATCGATGATATGAATCCGCAGATATATGAGCATGTTATGGAACTGCTTTTTGAATCTGGTGCGCTTGATGTGTATATGACTCAGGTGATTATGAAAAAAGGAAGGCCAGGAATAACACTGTCCGTTCTCTGTAATGATGATAAGCGCGATATGTTAATGGGTATTATACTGCGTGAAACAACTAGCATTGGGCTGAGGTATTACACCGCTGCAAGAAAGGTTTTGCCTCGCGAGATCAAATCAAAGAAATCGAAATACGGACCGGTGAACGTGAAGGTTGCAAAACTAGATCAAAAGGGCCGTAAGACCTCGGTAGAATATGAAGACTGTAAAAAGATCGCCCGGAAGTTTAAGATCCCTCTTATTGAAGTAATGAAGAGCATACGTTCTTAGCTATAAGCTATAGTCAAAAAAAAGGCAGGGTTTTTCAACCCCGCCTTTTTGATTGCATATTATAATATTAACGCCTAAAGCTAATTCATTCTCCACTGATAGTTACAAAAATTGTTGAACCTCTGCGGAACACCAGTAGCAGAACATCTTTCTCGGGCTTTATCTTTGATACGATAAGCTCGTAATCACCCAGATTGGAGGAGGCCTTGCGGTCAATCTCAAGAATGACATCTCCGGGAGTAAGCCTGGATTCAGCAGGACTTCCCGACTCAACATCTGTAACGACTACGCCCATGATTTTGTCAGGCAGATTGAGTTTTCTGTATATGTCAGGGTTTAAGTCTTGCACGCTAATGCCTCTCATGGCATTTTTATATGCAGTTGCAGTCTTCTGGTCTTCTGATGGGAGTTCACGTATGGTAACATTCAATGTTATTTCTTCAGCGTCACGTATCACCTTGAATTCTACTTCTCCACCCGGAGGCGTACTCGCAATCATATTCCTCAGGTTATAGGGCTCATCAACTTCTTTGCCATTGAGTTCAATAATCACATCTCCCCGCAGCAAGCCACCCTGATCAGCTGGGCTGTCTTCAACAACGTCCGCAACAAGAATGCCGTAATCCTTTTCAAGTTCGAACTGTCCGGCCAGTTCCGGGGTTATCGGCTGAATGGATACTCCGAGCCAGCCTCGGACTACCTTCCCTTTTGTGATGAGGCTGTCCATAACAGTCCGTGCCATGTTGCTGGGGATTGCGAATCCGATCCCCTGATAGCCACCAGAAGTACTGAATATGGCCGTATTGATTCCTATAAGTTCTCCTCTTACGTTGACGAGCGCGCCACCTGAGTTGCCTGGATTAATGGAAGCGTCTGTCTGGATAAAGTCTTCATAGTCGGCAATGCCTACATTTGCCCTTCCGACTGCACTGACAATTCCCATTGTAATGGTCTGGTTCAGTCCAAACGGGTTTCCAACCGCGAGGACCAATTCTCCGACCCTCAATACGTCTGAGTTGCCTATGTTTATTGTGGAGAGATTGTCCGCTTCTATCTTAATTATAGCTAAATCAGTTTTTGGATCAGTGCCGACAATTTTACCTGTAAACTCCCTCTTATCTGAAAGAAGTACCTTGATTTCATCAGCATTTTTTATGACATGATTGTTCGTTAATATATATCCGTTCGGAGATACTATAACTCCAGAGCCGAGGCTGACAGCTTTGCGTTCCCTCGGGGATTGACGATGCTGGTTCTGGTCACCGAAGAATTTTTTGAAAAAAGGGTCTTCAAGGAGTGGGTTGGGGGCGCTTCTGACTTGCTCCGTTTTTAAAGTTGCAATATTCACTACGGCGGGTTTAACGGCCTCAGCCAGTTCGGCCATTGCCAGACCTGTCTTTGTAAGAAAATCAACAGAGTCTTGTGAGATGCCCTTACTCTGTTTACCTGTATCAGGCTGGTAGCTTGCGAGGGCCATTGCTGTTGGAATAGATAAGGCAAAAAGTAGGGTGACAATAAATAAGGTATTAAAGATTGCTTTTCTGAAAATCATTTCCATCTCCTTGTAGTTTATCTAAGGGCCTTGTTGGTCAATATGATTATATCCACATGAATGTATGGAGTCAACTTATCGTTTTATTTAGATCGATTACATCTCTAACCAGTAAATCTGTTCTATTGTAAAACGCTGGGAGTGAAGAAATTATGAAGATGTTTTCCTGCGACCACTTAGGAGCAAGGCTATGAGGGTTTACAAACTGGGATACTTAATTTATTATTAATTCTCGTCAAATGATAGATGGAGACTATGTATTGAAAAAAATCAGAATAGCACTTGCACAGCTCAACCCCACGGTCGGTGATATTACGGGTAATGTCAAAAAAGTCGTCTCATATATAAAAAAGGCAAAGAAACTGGAAGCCGATATTGTGGCATTTCCTGAGCTTATGCTTACCGGATATCCGCCTGAAGACCTTCTTCTGAAACACCAGTTTGTGAACGACAATATTAATGCTCTTGAAAAAATCAAGGCAGTTTCCGACGGTATTACTTCTATAATTGGCTTTGTAGACAATAATAAAGGCCTCTATAATGCAGCTGCGGTTATATCGAATGGCAGACTACGTGATGTGTACTATAAAAAAGAGCTCCCAAATTACGGTGTGTTTGATGAGTGTCGATATTTTCAGCCAGGCAGGAGATATCCAGTCTATAATCTGGACGGTGTGAATTTCGGGATTTGCATCTGTGAGGACATGTGGTATGAAGATGGTCCCTCTATGGTGCAAGCTTTGTCTGGAGCGGAAATAATAATAAATATCAATGCGTCGCCATACCGGATGAGAAAGCAACTGCACAGGGAGGACTTTGTCTCGAAGCTATCTCAGCGATGCGGAGCGGCATTTGTGTATGTAAATATGGTTGGAGGACAGGACGAACTGGTGTTTGACGGCAGTAGTTTTGTTACTGACTGCAAAGGTAATGTGCTGGTCAGGGGAAATCACTTTAAAGAGGAAATGATAGTTGCTGATGTTGAAGTAGGTAATCCTGTGAAAAGACCAGCCGGGCAGACAATGAAGCTGCTGAAATCTATCGTCGCAACTGATGAGACTGTAGAAAATGTAAAGATTAAGAGTGCCCGTCTGAAAAAGCGAAAAACAGTGATTAGAGAAAAGAAGATTGCACACATGTCAAGCCGGGAAGAGATATACAGTGCCCTTACACTTGGTACCTCAGACTATGTACGCAAGAACGGGTTTAACGGGGTCGTAGTTGCGATGAGCGGAGGGGTTGATTCCGCTATAGTAGCGACAATAGCTGTTGATGCATTGGGGAAGGAAAATGTGCGTGGTATATTTATGCCATCGTTATATACATCGAGGGAAAGTTTTGAAGACGCGCACGGACATGCGAAAAATCTGGGGATCAAACTTACTACTACCCCTATAGACAGTTTGATGAAATCTTATTTGAAAACTCTTGGCGGACACTTTAAAGGTATGGAGCCGGACAGCACGGAAGAAAATCTCCAGGCACGAATACGGGGGAATTTGATAATGGCCTTATCAAACAAATTTGGCTGGCTCGTGCTGACAACTGGGAACAAGTCTGAAATGAGTGTCGGCTATGCCACTCTGTACGGTGACATGGCAGGCGGGTTTGCGATTATCAAAGATGTGCCGAAGACACTGGTGTATGATCTTTGCGCGTGGAGAAATGAAAAAGCAGGGACATCTCTGATTCCTGATAGAATATTATGGAAAGAACCTACTGCAGAACTGAAACCTGATCAGCGGGACACTGATTCACTTCCGCCGTATGAAATGCTTGATCCTATATTAAAGGCATATGTAGAGGAAGACCGTAGTTTTGATGAAATCATCGTAGACTGCGACCGGAAGAGTGTGGAAAGGGTCATTGAAATGGTTGATCGTTCGGAATATAAGAGACGCCAAGCATCTCCAGGCATCAAGATTACGCCAAGGGCCTTTGGCAAGGACAGGCGCTTTCCGATTACTAATGGATACAAAAGTTATTAGCTTACAGCTGTAAGCCAAACAATTACAGATGCTAATGGGGGACAGATATGTTTGGGCTGAAATCGAGTGTTGTCATAATATTGCTACTGTTTCTTCTTCCTGTTCAGGGATGTACAAATGCGGAGAATAAACAGGGTGAGTCAGTATTTAAAAAAGTACCTGAGCTGGTGGAGATTAAACCCGACAGGCCGGTGAAGATTAAACTGAAACGCAGCACAAAGGGGAAATACTCCTGGGAACTCGCTGGTGATGATGCTGACAAAATTCTCAGGGAAGAGCGTAAGCTGAGAGAGTCACTGCAGAAGAATTAGTTGATTCGATTATTTTATGTAAGCTTCCAGCAATATGTCTTCCCCGAATTGTTCTGCGTGAAGATCTCTGAGTTGAAGTGCATTTTTCAGCAGGGATGGGGAACTGCCACCGACAGAAGAGAATGAGTCTGTTCCACCGATAATCTTTGGGGCCACAAAGAACATTACCTTGTCAACTATTTTACTGGTGAGGGCCGCCGCACTGACTGATGATCCGCCTTCAATAAGCACACTCATAATATCGAGCTTGCCTAATTCTTTCATAAGATGTCTTAAGTCAACTCTTCCTTGTTTGCTGTTAATGAAAAGTATGTTTGCGCCTAGTTTAGTTATGCGGGCAACTTTACTCCGGCTTGCCTTATCCGTTGTAGCTATGATTGTTTTATTGTCATCATAAGTAAGAACTTTTGAATTTAGGGGTATTTGGAGTGAACTGTCTACTATTATCCTGTAAGGATTATTACCGCCTCTGCTCCGGCAATCCAGAGAGGGGTTGTCTGCCTGAATTGTTCCTATTCCCACCATGATGGAGTCAAGTTCATTCCTGAGTTCATGTACTCGTTCCCTCGCTTTTGCACCCGTAATCCACTTTGACTCTCCTTTGGATGTTGCGATCTTTCCGTCAAGGCTCTGGGCGATCTTGAGAACAGTGAAAGGCTGTCTCTCTGTTATGTATTTAATAAATGCCTCATTTAGCGTCCTTGCTTCGGATTTCAAAACCCCTGTTTTCGTTTTAATTCCGGCCATTCGAAGTTCCCTCATTCCCTTTCCGGATACTTTGGGGTTGGGGTCGGTCATTGCAGCAATGACTCTTGAGATGCCTGAATCTACTATGGATCGTGTGCATGGAGGGGTCTTCTTTTCAGTATGGCAGCAGGGTTCGAGGGTCACGTAAAGATCGGCCCCCTTTGCCTGGGCACCGGCCTTTTTTAAAGCAACGATTTCTGCATGTGGAGTTCCGGCTTTCTTGTGGTAGCCCTCTGCAATGATTTTGCCATCTTTTACAATCAAGGCCCCTACCATTGGATTGGGGCTTGTCCTGCCTTTTCCTTTTGCTGCAAGCTTAAGAGCTTTTTGCATGTACGCGCTATCAGACATCTTTGACCTAAATTTGATGAATAGAGTAATTGGATATATATAATTTGAAATTAATTATAGCATGTTGTAGAAATCTAAAGAAATTGAGCGGAGGGCGCTCCCAAATATTTTGTTCTGCACTGACCCGAAAGTTGTTTTCTATGCTTGAGGGTCTACTGACAAAGTTGAATTTCAAGGGGAGCTAACAGTAAATTCGTTTATTTGTAGATTGCATGAAAACCAGCAGGATAAGGTCATCGGGTGTGTATTACTATATTGTTTCACTATTGGGGGGTTGACAATGTATGGGATTTATATATAAATATCTGAGTATCTTATCTACACTAATATATCCCGTGCTGTATAATAGAGAAATTTTGAGGGGGTTCATAAATGTTTTCTGTAAAGAGATTAGCGGTATTTGTAGTCACTTGTTCAATTGTATTTATATATTCCTGCCCTGTTTATTCGCAGGATCAGAATCCTGGTTTACAGAGCGGCATCGCGGAATTTAATCAGGAAAATTACGAAGAAGCGTTGGACTTGTTTTTAAAAGCACGTAGTGTCCAGAGGGGTTCTTCTCAACCTGCGTATTATCTAGGTATTACCTATAAGAATCTTGAAAACTATTCAGAAGCAAAGAAATACCTTAAAGAGGCGGTGAAGCTTTCCCCTGTAATTAAGGAAGCCCTCATGGAACTTGCTGATGTTCATTACCGGCTCCGTGAGTATTCTGAAGCCTTTGATGTCCTTGAATTAGCTGAAAAAGACAATGTGAGGCCAGGACAGACTGCGTTTATGAAGGGACTTGTACTGTTGGAAATGGATAAAAACCATGCGGCTGTGGAATCCTTTAAGAAAGCCGGAGAGTTGAGCCCCGAACTTGTGCAGGCTGCAAACTACCAGATAGGCCTGGCACACCTTAGAGAAAACGAGCTTGAAGAAGCCGAACTCAGGTTTACTGATGTAGTGGCTAAGGACCCAAATACCGACATGGCAGTATTCGCCGGCAATTATATGGAAACAATATCTAAGAAGAAGAAAGAGAAGGTCCCGTACAGAGCTTATCTTGGCTATCACTGGCAGTATGATGATAACGTTCTTTTAAAGCCGAGCGATGCTTCTGCGGGAACCAGTATTACGGATGAGGATGATTATCGTCAGGTGGTGACGGCAGGATTTGAGTATATGCCGGAGCGTGTGGGGAATGTGAATGTTAGTACTCATTATAGCTTCTACGGGAGTTCTCATAATGATCAGGCTTCCTTCGATGTTATGAGCCATAATCTTGTTGTTGTACCGAGCTACACAATAGATAGTGTCAGCACAGCAGATATTGCTCTGGGATATAATCATAGCTGGGTAGATGATCAGGAGTATCTTAGCACTGTGTCAGTAAGTCCGACGTATACAATTTTGCATGTTAAGAATCAGACATATCAGATATATGTGAGTTATCAGAAAAAAGATTTCCTTTTTGATGCCTCTTCTCAGGAAGAAGACAGAGATGCCGATGATTATAGTATTAACCTGAATTGGTATTATTTTTTTCAACAGGACAAAGGAATGTTCGTTCCTTTTATGGAGAGGTTTAAGCTGAGTTCCCTAGCACAAAACAAGGGGTACTTTAACTTTTTGTATAAGATAAATAAGGAAGAAACGGAAGGGCGGAACTGGGTGAATTTCGGCCACACAGCTATTGGAACTGTCCTGCTTAATTTTTCTGAGAAAAGTAAACTAAGCTTATCCGCAGAGATAAAATACCAGGATTACAAAAATATGCAAATGGATATAGACGGTCTTAAAGAGCGCCTGGATATCACATACGGTTTTTCAGCCTTGTATTTCTTGAGGATTCATAAATATGCAGACCTTCAGTTCTTGTATTCTCACAGAAGGGACGACTCCAATATGGCAATCTATGATTACCGGAGAAACCTCTATAGTATAGGTGTTGAGCTGCGGTATTAATCAGAGCAATCATTACAAATAAGAACCGGTTAGTTCAGGTCATACGACTTTTGGACTAACCGGTTTTTTTATTGGAACAATCAACTGAAGGATGAGAGTTAAGGCAGTACTTTTCCAACAATACCGGCCCTAGTGGTGGCATCGGTCTTTTTCATGACCTGTTTAACATAGTCATGGACCGTTTCCGGGGAGAGCTCCAAGGCATTTGCGATCTCCTTGTTGGTCAAACCTTTTGTAAGACAGAAGGTCACTTCAGCTTCTCTTTTTGTGAGGTTGAACTGCTTTTGTACTACGTTCATATCGAATTTCCTGTGTATAGTTACTCCCTCGATAAGAATAAGGACGCATGCCCCTCCTTTTACCTGCGGGTTACTAAGGGGGATTGCTCTAAGAGCATACGTTGAATCACTGTCAGGGCAATGAATGCATTTTGCTGTGGGAGTAGTGAGAGATTCAAGACTTTCTTTGAATGAATCAACGATTACTTTGTTTAGCAATTCAGGATCTATCTCCGAGTTCATGTCCTTCATGCTGATCGCGGAAAGTATTGACTGGGCTTCTTCATTTAAATAGAGAACCGCACCTGAAGTGTCAAGGACAACAACCCCTGATGTGACGCGGTTTGATATTATTTTATCTAAATGAGAAGCTAATGATTCTTCCATAATGCTCATTACATAAGACATGTCAATGAATGATGTTTAAAATTACGATAAAAATGTGTTTGAATCTAGAATATATTGTACATTAATGTCAAACATAAGATTATGTATTATCAGGCGGAATATTTCATGTTTTGGCAATATAGTCGAATTTGATTAGTTCTGAGATAAGTAAATCTAGAGGCTGAAATCTCGACTGTATAGTGCTAATTATGTAAATTAATTCAATAGATATCAGACATGTCATTGAATGTATATTAAGTTAGATGTACCGCGAAAACCTCTATCCCCCCAATATGGGGGAATTGACTCCAGAAAGCTAACTCGGTAAAATTTAAACTATGAAAACGAAAGAACGTAGAATACATTCAAGGCTTAGTTTTACTAATGAAGTTACATTTGAAGCCAGCGCATCAATGGCAGCAAACGCTGCAGAAATGATGCACATTGGACGCGGGACTGCTGCTGATGTAAGCGAGAGCGGGCTCTGTCTGCTTACTCATGATGAAGTGCTGGAGGACCAGATACTTAAGATTAGTCTTCCTTTACCCGGTGTTCCGATTCAAACTCCGACGCTTGCAATTGTGAAGTGGGTACGCCCCCACAATGATGGGTATAAAGTCGGAATGATGTTTGTTGTATAAGAGACTTTTAGCACTTCTTTCATATATACAATCTTAATTTGTCGTGTAAGAAAATTGGAGATAGCTGGTATCGTTGCTCTGATTTAAGATATATAGTTTTCAGTTATAAAAAAATATAAATTGCTAGGAGGTATTTATGAAAATCATAAGATCAATACTATCAAGTTTCGTAGTAGTATTTGCGTTGCTCACGATACTTGCTGTGACATCGGCATCTGCTGATGTTCTCGGCTCAATGTCGTTCATAGATGGAAGGGTAGATATTCTTACATCAGGTTTGGACAGAGCATTGCCGGTAGAGTCTGGAGCCCCTGTTTCAGCTGGAGATGTTATTAGGACAAAGAGCGGTGCAAGGGCAGAGATAGCTTTAGCTGACGGCACTGTTTTAAGGCTGGCCGAGAGTACTAGAATAGAGATTACCAATGCAGGATCTCTTGATCTTTTGAGGGGGAGATTAAGAACCTTGAATCCAGCGACCCCTGGCTTTGTTATTCAGACCCCAAACGGACAGGCCACGTTGAATGGTAATGATTTTTATTCTATCCATGAAAAAGGTAGTACATGGTTTTATGGAAACGGAGGTTCTCTCCAGGCTTCCAGTAAGGCTGATCCCAATAAATCATTTGCTATAGACGCCCTTAACTGTGTCAGGATAGCTTCTGGAGTACCGATGCTGGGTTCCTGTGTATATCAGGAAATTGATGTTGAAAAATACGCTTGGGATACTTCCAAGAATGAAAATAATCCAGTTGTAGCAAAACTTCCGACCGAGGGAGGAGTTTACACGTATACACCACTAGGCGGAAGGGCTGTTGATACTCCTTCTATGCCGGTTACTGTTCAGAATCAGGATCTAGTATGTACACAGTGCGCGCCAGATTTTAGGGTGGAGCAGGGGCCTGTACCGGATTCAATTCCCGATCCGATCCCGGTACAAAAGTTCGTGGGTAACTTTAAAGAGATTACTCCTCCGGGATATGGGCAACCGTAACATCTAAAATATTTAAATATTACTTGTTCTAATTATTATAGAAATGCAGTAAAAGGAGATATCCATGCATAGAAAAATTGTATCAATCTTTCGTTCCATTCTGTTTGGAATTATAATTACGATAATGCTAGGAGCAGGAGTAGCTCAGTCAAAGCCGCTGTTTGTTATTTCTGACTTTGGCGCAAGCCCGATGCCTATCAGAGCATTTGAAATAGTGAATCCAATCACTTTATCATTGCAATCAGAACCGACAGAAACGAGTTATGGATCTGGCGGAGCTTATATGGCTATTGACTCGACTGTCCTCAATAATGCCAGGATTTTTGTAACTTATCATGGAAGTGATACTATTCAAGTTCTGGATGCTAATAATCTCAGCAGTCTCGGAACAGTCTCTGTCCCCGGGGCTTCCAGTCTTGCAGGTATTGCATTTGATATGGACAAACAAAGGGTGTATGCAGTTGATAAGAATACTAATCACCTCTATGTTTATGATTGGACTTCAACAACTAATACTCTTACTCTCGTTCCCGGCCCCACTTTTAACTATTTTGAACTAAGCGGAGTGACCAGTGCGCAGGGTATTGCATATGACAGTGGAAATAGTCGTGACATATTATACGTAGCTGATAATAGTAACATCATTCCATATTTTGACACTACTAGTTTTGTCAATCAGGGAGCTGTTACATTAAATTCTCATGAAGCAGTTGGGATTGTAGTAAACCAGAATCTAAATGTTGTATATACCAGTGGTGGATCTAATCATGATTTCATAATTAAACATGATGTAGTGTCTGGAACTGAGATTACAGTGGATTTGGAGAGGTCTGTAATTGATGTTGCGGTTGATGAGGACAGCGGTTTTGTATATGCTACTACCAGGGGACATGGATCTGCCGGTAATTCTGTGGTAACACTTTTTTCTAGCCTCCGTTTCCTTAGAGATTTGGCTATATCTGGAGAGCCAACAGGGTTGACAATACCGCTTGATGAAATTAATTATAATCCTCTAAATCTAACCAAAACAGGCCCTTCAACTATTAATAACGTAGTCGGAGATATTATCTCATATGAAATTTGTTACGATAATAGAGATAATGCATTTACGGCAGAAAATGTTTTATTAACTGATACTCTACCGTCAGAACTGGCATTTTACGATGCGACTTCACCATGTATTGAAACTGTCACTGGTAGTGGAGTAGTTACATGTGATCTTGGTGACCTTCCGGCATTCGCACCGCAGGCGTGTATAACTTTAGAAGCAGAGATTCTCAGTTTGTCATGTAATATAAGAAATAGTGCCTCAATAACGAGCACAACTTCTTCCATCGGACCTGCTTCTGTAGTCTCCCGAGGACTTAATGAAGTTACGATCACGACCCACTCTCTCCCCTCGGCATCGGTAAATCAGGATTATTCTTTTCCTTTTACAGCTAACGGTGGAACAGGTTCTTATCGCTGGGAAATTTATCAAAAAACTCCTTCTCCTGGACTAACCTCTATATTCACTGCTTCGGAAATATTGGATATGTTAAACAATCTAACAATAGATCCTGTCACAGGTGTTCTCACTTGGATATCACTGCCACAGATACCGGAAAGTGATGAGTTGTATATTGATTTTGCGATAGCTGTGTGGGATGGCTGTGAAAATCTTGACACTGTTGCATTTCAATATACAGATCCTGAAGTAGGTGGTGGTGAATTTAGTGTAGGTAGTGGTTCCGGCGGTGGTGGCGGTGGCGGCGGCTGCTTTATTTCGACAGCTGCGAACAGCGGTAGACTTCTGAGTTTTGAATTGATGAAAGCTGCATTCCTGGTCCTTTGTTTAGCCGGAATCCCCGCTATTTATAGGAGAGTTCGCAACACAAGATAATTATTTTCTAAAATTAGATGATCCTCAAAACGTCTGCCGGAAAATACCCGGCAGGCGTTTTTTACTTAGAGCTTAGTGCCGATGATTGATATCTCATTCGATTGACATTAAGTGCTAGTTTTTATAAGCTAATTTAAATATGAAGAAGAAAATCTGCGTAACACCAAGTCAATTCACCTCTTTAGTTATCTTAATAGTTCTTTCATCTCTCTTTTTCACTGGATGCAGCAAGGAAAACAATGATACTGGGAAGGTCATTGCGACTGTTAATAAAGAGAAGATCAGCCTGAATCAATTTGAGCGTGAATTAGCCTTAAGATCAAAACAAAACCCAAATTTTAAAGTTACATCTCAGTCGATTCAGCAGCAGCTTGATTCTGTAATAGACCGACGGCTTATGGTTCAGGAAGCCATGGCAATGGGGCTGACAAAGAATGCAGACTTTGTACGGACTATACAGATATTTTGGGAGCAGACCCTTATCAGAGAGCTTATTGAAGCAAAAAACCATGAATGGAAAGACCGGATATTTGTTACAGAAGGCGAGGTCAATGAGTATTATAAGAGAATTGCGAAAGACTCTCCCAACCTTCCTCCTCTTGAAAAACTCTTCGATATAATTAAAAAAGATATTTCTGAGGAAAAACAATTAAAGGCTGTTGAAGAGTGGCTCGACGATATTAGGAAAAAGGCTTCCATCGATATTAGTAAAAGTCTAATTGACGAATATCTTTCATCCGTGAGTAAAAGTGTGAGCAATGGAGGCGGAGATGGCAAGTAGACCCCATATTTTCAGAAGACAACATTTCATTAAGAAGGGGTTTCAGGTCAATTTCTCGATCAGGTTTCTCATGCTTATTGCAATTGAAGCTATTCTCCTGGGTGGACTGTTTTGGTATATGTCACTTAATACATTGACGACCGGCTATGTCGGCTCTCAGCTTCGCATAGAGAATACCTCTTCTTTCTTCTACCCTTCCATTATAATTGCTAACCTGATAGTTGTGATGATAGTTGGAGTTATAGGGATAATAGGATTGATATTTATATCGCACAAAATTGCCGGGCCGCTGTACCGTTTTGAAGCGAGCCTGAAGGAAATAAGCGGTGGAGATCTCACGCACAGGGTCAGTACACGCAAGAAAGACCAGCTCAAGGATCTTGCTGACAGTCTTAATGACTTCACATCTAAAATCGATGGCAGAATTCATGATATGCAGCAAAGTACTCAAGATGCGGTTCGACTTGCCTCTGAAGTGAGCCATCAGCTCTCTATTGGGGATAAAATAAATTCAGCCGGATTGGAAGAGCTTTCCAAAACGCTTAATACATTGCAGAGCACTCTGTATGAATTTAAGACCTCGCAGGGCAAAGAGTCCAAGGGCTAGGAAGCTTGAGTGAAACGAAATGTACTCCTATTCTTAATAATAAGTGCCCTTAGTATCTCCCTTATACCCATTTCTATGGTTTCTGCACAAGATGAGTGGGATATCTATGAGACTAATTTCAGCACTATACAATTCCTCGATGGCGAATATCTCAATAAATTTACCCTCAGGATAGGTGGATTCAAATTCACTAGCAAAGGCTTGGATGATGATCCGGCAAATGTAAAGAAAAGGGTGGACGAAATTATGGTCAAGGTCCAGTCTCTACTGGATATGCACCCCCCGGATTTGCACATATCAATTTATCTATATCCTGAGCATGAGACTCTAAGTGAGGTATTTAAACAGTTTTCAACTTCTGAAAATGTACCGATAGCCTTTTATGCACATCAGACAAAGACGATTTACGTTGATGTCAGCAGTGTAACCGATGGAGTTCTGGGACATGAAATGGCCCATGCCGTGATCAGTTTCTATTTTGGAACCCCCCCGCCTGCAAAAATGCAGGAGATCCTTGCCCAATACGTAGATCTGCATTTGTGGGATTAATCCTATACTTTTAATAAAAAAACTCCCTGACAGCTCTGATGCGGGTTAGTTCATCATAATCCAAAGTGGTATTAATGTATTCAGAATGGTGACATTGCACATTTGTATAGCGTGCCACGCTTCTACGATGGCACACTTTCGTTTCTTCTGTTAAGGTTCAACCTGCCTCTAACATATTAAATATAAAAGAAATAAATGAGCAATATTGTTTTGCGTTATCGGGTATGTATATTGCTATTATGTACTTAATAGTTATTCTGCCGAACATGAATCGGATTAAAATAAGGGAGATCTGCAATATGATAATTAGTAATCACATGAAAAAAATTAAGCTTGTAGTTATTGTTTTTATTGTACTGTTTCTAGCTGGAATTCAAAGCGTTAATGCTGCTGTTAACGGGACAGTATCTTCATTTACTGTACAAAGTTTCCCCCCCTTTCCTTCGGATGTTGATGATACACCGTTTGATAATACAGGATTTTACGGATGGGTATCAGAAGATACCTTTATCGAGAATGAGCATTTCTTTGAATTTGACATAAGTGGCATTGGTTCGCCATCAACAGCATTCTTGGACCTTGACCTGTATAACAATACAAATTCAGATCCTTTATATGGCTTGGCACATAATGTTTCTTTAGCATATTACGCTGGGACAGGTGTAACTGATATGTCACTATTTGGAACTGGGACTGCTCTGCAAAATATCACGCTCAATAATCCTGGGCTAAATAGCTATCATATCGATGTGAGCACTATTTTTAATAGTTTTAAGAATTCAGGTAACGATTATTTAGGATTTCGCTTATATGATCCAGTCTGGACATCTGATCCAGGAGTTGGTGACCAGCTACAGTATGTAGGTAGCACATTGACTACAGCTGTCGCTCCTGAACCTGTAAGCACTGTTCTGTTTCTTACAGGCGGGATTGTTTTAGGAAGCAGAAGCTACCTGAGAAGAAAAAGAAATAATATCTAACGAAAAGCTTCTATCAAATATTTTTGAAGGGCCTGTTTTACAGGCCCTTTTTTGCGTATTACCCACTTACCAATAGATTTTTCTCTGCTTTTAACTATTCTTTATGACGTCTCTTTAAGGAAAACTGTTTAATGCAGTCAGCCCTTTCATATTGTTCGTAGTAAATTCATTACTACCATACCTTAAAGTATTTTCCTGGTTCACTCGATTAATAATATATGTCAGTAGTAGCAATGAGTATATGGGAGAGTATCAGGCAACTACCGGCGAAGATAAGCAGTGGCTTATAGATCAAAATTAGCTGGTTGTGTCGGAGTTGTAAATAGGAGGCAGATATGAAGAAAAGTCTCAGGTCAGGAGTAGTTGGTATACTAATATTATTTCTTGCCGCACTATCTCATACCTATGCGAATGATGTTGATCATGGTCGTAGCATTATGCCAAAACAGATGCTCGAATATTCTTCTGAGCACGAGGTTGCTGAATTGCCGTATTCAATTGATTACAGCAAGAGTACTACTGGCCAACTAGGACTTAATGGAAATACTAAGAATGATTATACAGGAAATGTTGAGGGATCGGGAACTCCTTTTTTAAATTCTACTAAGCATGATATTCTGGATCCTCTGGTAGGGAATATCTCATTTTATATAAACAACGACAAAAATTCCGCAACTCTGGATTTCTTAGCATTGCATAAAGAATTGCCGGGATCTGTGAGTGAAGTTACGCAAGTGGGTATGGCATTTATGACGAACTTAATGATTCATGAAGTAGGGCACGCAGCGGTAGCTGATCATGCGGGTGCGCAAGAAAACAGGCTGGATTTCTTTAGTAAGCAGGGGGACCAGTTTTTTCTCGGCACAAGCACAGTTACCAATATTGATGACAGGTCTAGGCTATCTTATACAATGGGCGGAGAGTTTTTTGCCGACCTGACTTTTGAGCATGCCCTCAAAGGATACAGAGAAAATCCTACTATGTATAACAAATCGCTAATGTTTTTTAGTGGAACTGACTTCCTTTGGTATTGCATCTATGCATTTTATATTGCGGAAGAGCACTCAAGCTTTGATCCTATTACTATTTCAAAGGAAACTGGTCTGTCGCATGACGCACTCTTTTCCGTAATACTGGCAAAGACCGCTATGAATGCATACAGAATCCATAGCGGGGAGGACAGGGTGGTTCCGTACTTTACTGTAGATAAATACTCAGCTTCGCTTAATGTTGGTATCCCTTTTAAAAGCTTATGGATAGAGCAAGCGAAATTATTTAAAGGTCATGATTACTCTACATCAGCGGCCCGGTTATCGGAATAACGTAATAGCCTGGAGATACAATATACTTTCCGATTACCATTGATTCAAGCGTATTTAGTGAGTCAGCGAGGGGCATTACTTCTAATTCCAGATTCATTACACCGTTGGATATATTTCCCTTTACTCTTGCATAACCTTTTTCTCCTTCGAGGCTCACGGAATCAAACTGAATTCTATTGCCGGCTATAGATATGGCCCCCTGCATTTTGTGAAATGTGTTAAGAAATGGCACTGCGGCCAGGGCAGATTCGGCAATGTCAAGATCGGGGATTTCGAAAACAACATTGACAGAAGTTTCGTTGATTATTTTTATGCTGGATGAAAGGTTGCCCCGAATGCTAATGCCGAATCGGTTTAGGTATGATATTGCGCTGAGTTCGGCTTTGTCTATGGTGATGTCACCCTCAACGGGGAGCTTTACGATGCCTTTTAAATCACCAGTACCGATGTTTCCGCTGATGGCAAAGGCCAGCTGTTTATTTGATAAATAACTCGGGCTGAAACTGCTGGAGAAGTTCGTAATTTGAATCGCGGGTTTATTGTCCATCTGCAAATCAAGGCTGTCAGCATACAGAGCAAACAGAATTCCTTTTCTCAATCCATCAACAGAAAGGCTCATGTTGTTGCCGGACTGTGCCATCGCATTTTCTATATGACCTTCGATTAGCTCTTCAGGTATTGCAACGAGCCATGTTAGGATCAGAAGGGCAGGGACTGCTGCAATGATCGCTAGAATTATCTGAAGTTTTTTCATGTTTGTCGGATCTACAGATTACTTCGTTTATTTAATCTGCGAAAATATGAGTAATCTGCGGACGGATGAATATGTTCACTTGCTTAGCAATGAAACAGTTAGTTTAAGCATGAATTTATCAGGGTTTTCAAAAGTGGTTCTTATTACTGCATTATTGATCTTCATGGGAGCAGGGGCGTTTTCAATTTTATATGCCAGGTTCACTATGCTGTTTAAATCAGTTTCCTGCATTTCAAGTTCAGCGTTTTCTTCCGTAAAGTTGTCGATTCTTTTTTTATCGAGAGGTTTTATTGCACTGGCCTTCATTCCTAGAGTTTTGAGGGTCCTCTCCAATTCTGAAACAATACCTTTAGTCTTGCTCGATTTGATCTTTCTCTCTTTAGCTTCAACTGTTCTTTTTAGTATGATTACACTGTTAGACATAGCTGCTATATCGGTAATCTGCTTTTTGATCGCAATGTTATTTGCTGTATAGCTGCCTGTATAAATAAAGGTAGTTACTGTGAATGCAAGTGCTGAGACGATCAGCAATATCAAGACGAGTGATGATTTGTCCGGAATGAATAGTTTTTTGCTAATGATACTCATACGGTTTTTTCCTTCATGATTATTGTAAAGTCAATTTTATTATCTGCGGTAGCTTTTGAGTCAGTCACTTTCACATTATTAAAAGAAGTAGACAAGTTGTTTTTTAAAGCTTCAACATCTTCAAATGATGATGCCACCCCACGTAGTATTAGATTATTCCCGTCTGAATTGTATTCGCTCAGAGTTACCTTCTCATTTGTGTGTGCAGATACGTTTTTGAGTATATCAAGCAGCGGGATACCTGATAGAACGGACTTCTTTTTTGTTAACGTGTTCAGGTTTCCCTTGAATTGCCTTTCAGCATCCACTATTTTCTTGTCTTCAGGGAACACCCTCTTGTAAGTTGTTTGCAGCTCAGTTGTAAGTGAGGCATTCTCTTTTTGAGCGACCATATATCTCAGATATGAAACGCCCCCGAGTATTACTAAAAAGACGAGCAGCAGTACGGCCGTAGATTTGATCGTCTTTTTAAGACGCTCCATATCTCCGGTATAAGCATGTTCCTCCTGTCTAAGATTAATTGAAGGATGTAATAATTCTTCTGCAGCAGCCTGTGCCCTGAGTGTAGTGTCGGATACTGGTGCATCAAACAGTTTGTCAATATCCCCTCCGGTAAGGCGGAGATCGATGGAAGTAATGACTTTCGGCTCCAGGTCTGTTGAGGTAAACTGCTCAATAATTTCCATCAGCTTTGACTTCTCAAGGCAGACTGCAAGAACTTTGCTGCCACTGTCGAGAGACTCTGTAACGATGTGGTCAACTATATAATCGTTAATGCTCCCAAGAAGTACGCCTTCAAGTTCATAATTGATAGTATCTCGTATTTTATCGCTATCGGAAAAGGGGAATTCCTGTTCCCTGAGCGATAAGATACTCAATGGCAGGCTTAAATAGACTGTATCAATACCTGCCAATGATAAGGAGGAAAGATCCACGTCCCGAAGATCGTCTTCCATCGGAACAGAGCTGGTGTCAGTCAGAATATATCGGCCGCCCTGTTTTTCATAAGTGTATAGATTTAAGCTGTCATCGTTCCAATCGATTAAAACAGTTTTCATTTATGTTTCTCTCCAGAAATGTACATTCATTGATGTGTCAATAACACTTTCAATAATACGGGTAATTTCATTGACTGTTGCTCGCGTTGTAATCCTGAAGTTTGAACTTTTCACACTAATTTTCCCAAGGAGTAGTGGCCCGATATTCTCCATGCCCGGGACATTTTGAACTTGCGCTGTACTCTCAAACGGGAAATTGATCCGCTCGTCAATTATATTTTGGGCCAGAGTCTCTGTCATATCAGGGTGAAGACTGACTAGAACAGGGATTTCTGCTGTATTGATATTTACCTGATGCACGAGGCTTACTCTGCTTTCATGAACTGTTATGTACGGTTGAATTGTATCAAATATATCATTTATTCCTTCAATTAACCTTAGCTCGTCCGCAGACCAAAGAAATGCATTTTTTGCATTGTCTTCCGAGTTAGTGAGTCTCGGCTCACTGTCGGGGTCTATCCAGTCTGCAATTAGCAGAGCGAGGTCCGGATTAATATCAAGGAAATCAAAAAGCTTATTTAAAGATGCAAGCTTCTCTTTATTCGTGTTTCCATTAGGTTCTATTATACTGTTTATGTTGAATTTTGAGTTCTCGTCTTCAATTTTTATTGTAAGAAAAGTTCCAGGCCCAAAATTATAATCAGAAGGCATTTCAACTACCTGCTGATCTGAATAATCACTCAGTTTTATTTCAGTGATATATAGAGTGCTCATGTTCTGCCCGGATTTGGAAATTAAGGAAGCCTTCTGCGCATTGCTCCAGTTGGAAACGGAAGAGGAATCGATGTGGACATCATATACAAAGTCTACGACGAGAGCCGTGAGTATCGATATCAGCAAAAGAGTAATTATAAGCGCCGACCCTTTTTGATTACCCGTGACTGTTTTATGTAACGTGTGATCTATCATCTGTATTTTGATTATTTTCATCTGTTATCTGTTATCTGTTAACTGCCTACTACTCACTTCTTACTCCTTACTAAAGTTGTTTCCCGACCTTAGGCCGTGCATATTCCGTAAGCCGTACTATCTGACCGTTGTTATCAAATTCGATGCTGATTTTTACTACGTCAGGCAGCTCACCAGTGTTTTTTGTGTCCCAGGTCTTAACCCATCTATCATTAAAAAGTGTTTCAATTGAAAAACTCTCTATCCCTTCAATTATGTCCATGGTATAACCTTCGGATTTGGTAGAGGTTGGCTTTTCAGTTTTCAGAAGGTTGAGCGTCTTCTCAACAGGTTTTACAAAATAAGAAACAGTGCTCAGCCCGCTGCCTCTGAATGAAAATGCTGTCAGATCGAGCGAAGATGTGCTCTTGCCGAAAACATCTCTGTCTTCAATAATGAAAGACGCCTTAAGAATAGAGTCGTCCTCAACCTCTGGATTTTTAAGAAGTGAACTTTCTATCTCACGTCTCATTATGTCGAGGGCTGTTCGTACTTCATGATATTTCAATGATACGCCGTCGAACCTTTCTACTGCACGCTGCACTGAGAAGAATGTGCTATAAACTGACCCCAGGACAATTATCAAAAGACTAAGGCTGATGAGGACCTCGATTAGAGTAAAGCCATTATGTGTGCGCAGGGAAGGGCAATGGGCATATGGTTCTGGGCGACAGGACTGACGGTTGCTAGAAATTATATGTAAAGTCTTACGATGTGATGTCATATCTGTCTAATTGAATTCGTCCTTTTTTCTGATCAGCTCGATTAGGGACACCTGAATGTCTTGCCCACGAATAATTGTTTTCAATTCAACCATAAAAGAGTCTTCGGGTTTTATAGCAATATTTTCATATGTGAAGACTGTTCCTTCTATCTTCCCTTTAGAACTCACTTGCGAGGACTCCAGTTCGTACATCTTTTCCTTGGCCAGCTGATATATTCTGGTGGTGACTGTATTGTCATGCATGATGCCGGTTTGGAAATTCACTGTATGTAGAATGACTGTCAGTGTAATACCGAGAATTGCCAGAGCAATCATGATTTCAAGTAGCGTGAAACCTGAGGCGGAAGGTGAAGCGCCATGTGAGAAATGGTTTGATGCCTTGGCGATCTTTCTCACAATACGTATCCTTTAAGAACTTTCGCTCGGCCATTCAGGTGGTTAAACTTAATGGTGAACTCCGCATCGTCTTTTATCAGATGAACAGTGACCGGCTCTTGCGGTCCGAGAGGCCCGAATAATATTTCCAATTGACCGTTTACGATATTGCCATGTGACGGCACTAATATATCTTTGAACATGACATCTTTTTTCATATTGAATGTCCGGGACTCATTCTCGCTTTCAAATCCCCACGTGTCACCGTCAATATCAATTTTCAAAACATAATCCATCTTTTTGCCGGCGGCTTCGTCATATACATATCTCAGAGTATTGGCGATTCGCTTGGCTTCTGATTTCAGAGACCGTTCGCCGGAATCCCAGAGTACAGGCATTATTAGTGCGGATGCGATGGAGATAATGAGGATTACTAATGTGAGTTCAATTAATGTGAAGGCAGCTTTATTTGAAATGAATCTCGCCTTATGAATATCTATCTTATTAGCCTCTGCCTTCATCACTATTTCTCTTGCGTTAATCTATTTCCCAGTTGATAATGTCGGCATCATACTTGTCTCCGCCCTGTTTCCCATCAGCACCGTACGAGATAATATCATAGTCGCCTTGCATGCCAGGAGAGATATAGAGATATTGCCTGTCCCATGGGTCAAGCGGAAGTTTTCGCTTTTCCATATATCCTCCAGTTTTGTAATTTTCGGGGATTTGACCTATCTCTGGCTGGGTAATCAGGGATTGCAGGCCCTGTTCGGTAGAAGGGTAAAACCCATTGTCCGCCTTAAACAGTCTGAGGGATGTTTCAATATTCTTTATCTGAATCTTGGCCTCTGTAACGCGTGCCTCGTCCACCCTATGCATAAGTTTGGGTGTTACAAATGCAGCAAGAATCGCGATAATTACGATGACTACCATTAGTTCAATTAAGGTAAATCCGGATTGGACTCGTGAATTCACTTGCTTATGAGTATGCATTATAAACGCTTTCCTTTGTAATTAAGAGGTTCACTTCCTTCTGTTCTCCGCAAATCATCAAATATTGTATCATCTCTCCTGAATTTTTTACTTTGCGGAGTGAAGGTATTTCTTCCAACAATGTATCCGTACAGTCCCTCATAATAAGAGGGTGTTTTGCATAATATGTAAAGCAGTACTATTGGCAATATATTTATCCTGGAAAACTCTGTGTCATTTTTCTCATCAATTGTCTAAAATATCTTGTATATTCTTAGAGATACAGACCCTTTTGAGTAGCTTGTTATCCACAATTTAATAACATAAGGAATGAAATGTTCGAACAAATATTCAAGAACATAGACGATGTCCTCTGGAAAGAGGCAGGCTGCACTACGGAACTGGACTACACAGAGCAGACCTCATGGATGCTCTTTCTGAAATACCTGGATGATTTGGAAGAGACTCGGGCAATGGAGTCTGAGTTAGTGGGCAAGCGGTATGTTTTTATTATCGACGATGAACATCGCTGGGCCAGGTGGGCGGCCCCCAAAAAAACTGATGGCAGCTTTGATCATGATACTGCCCTGACAGGCGATGACCTTATTAAGTATATAGATGAGGAACTATTTCCATACCTCAAAGGATTTAAGCAGCGCGCTACTTCACCGGACACAATTGAATATAAAATTGGTGAAATCTTCGGTGAGATCAAGAACAAGTTTCAGAGCGGCTATTCCCTGCGTGATGCGCTTGAGTATGTGGACCAGCTCCATTTTCGTTCGCAGAAGGAGAAGCACGAGCTTTCGCATCTGTATGAGGCAAAGATCAAGAATATGGGTAATGCTGGGCGCAATGGTGGTGAATATTACACCCCGCGACCGCTTATCCGTGCGATGATCCAAGTTATCAAACCCAAGATCGGGGAGACCATCTACGACGGTGCTTGTGGTTCAGCAGGCTTCCTCTGTGAGTCGCACGATTACTTGCGCCATGGCGAGGCAAAGTTGACTAC
>PJEL010001250.1_pt1 | contig 26629 bp, 19 predicted proteins | sample 1853271 | NCBI WGS metagenome assembly PJEL01 (sample SAMN08108733, study PRJNA415343) | Invertebrate metagenome, whole genome shotgun sequencing project. | host: Globobulimina | place: Sweden: Gullmar Fjord | collected 2015-08
TAGGGATCGTTAAAAGATAACCTCACTTAATCTGTCTGCAAAAGTCCCAAAAACCGGACATTTTACAAACAGAATGTGATGTAATCTTTTAGCCGACCCTGAAGTACCCAAAACATTGGACATTTTGCAAACAGAATGTGAAATAATTTTTGAGCCGACCCTTAATTAACTTTGGTCCCGGCTTCGATCCCCTTCTCGACCATCAATATTCCGTTAGGGCCGGTTTCGATGATGGTGATGGAGCCGTTGTCAGGCAGAAATCCAACCACACGTTCATCTCCTTCAGCTTTTCCTGCAACGGCGTTAATCGCGATGAAATGGCTGAATATGACGGTGTCGTTTTGCAGGTCAAAAAGAGCATCGATGATATCCTGCCGCCAATTCAGCAAGTCCTGGCTCAGATTGGACCATGTGTCTGCCATTACGCCTCGCAACCATTCGCTTCTTTCAGCGAGGTCTGCAGTGGGGGACGGAATTTCGGTGACCCGGGCTTCTATCCGAGGCGTCCGTTGCCACAATTCAGCCAGAGGCATGGCTGTTTCCCTGGTGCGTGCCAGCGGGCTGGAGACGATATCGAGGGGGCCGACCGACGATAGAGATTCCGCAGCTTGGATTGCCTGCTGTCTTCCGAGATCATCTAATCCCGGGTCGGGATCGGCATCCCATCCGGCCGCTGCTTTGCCATGGCGCACAAGATATATTTTGGGCATATTGATGGATTGAGAGATGTTTTTTCTGAGTCTGCTATTTAAGTTCTTGACACATCCACAGGAAGTTTGATGATGAAATTGGTTCCTTTTCCAAGCTTAGATTCAACCTCCATGGTGCCTTTATGGTTATTGGTAATGATCATGTATGAAACGGAAAGCCCCAACCCGGTGCCTTCCCCGGGTGGTTTGGTTGTGAAAAAGGGCTCAAATATTCGCTTCCTGACCTCTTCATCCATCCCCGGTCCATTATCCTCGATTTCGATTCTAACCATTTGATTTTCAATCCTGGTGCGCAATATAATTTGGGGTGAAACATCACTTTTTTCATTAGCCATGGCCCAGGCTGCGTTGGCCAGGAGATTTAAAATGACTTGTTCAATCTCTGTTTCTGTGCAGGCAACAACCGGCAGATTTGAGTCAAAATCCTTTTTGATGTTGATATTTCGAAAATCGTGTTTTTTCTTCAGATCGTAGTCCTTTCCAGCCAGATCAAGAACGTTTTCCATGAGCGCCAACAGATCGGTTGGCGCCATCTTGGATTCACTTTTCCGACTAAATAACAGCATATCTTTGATGATTTTGGCTGCTCTTTGACCGGATTCGATTATACCTGCTATAAAGTCCAGGATTTTTCGCTCTTTCAGATAGTCTTGAAGATTGTTCAGATCAATATCGTGTAAAAGGGCGGATTGAACATTTTTTTTCAAACCTGGCGACAAACGGCGTTGGATATTCTGAACACCCTGCAGCATTCCTCCCAGCGGATTATTTATTTCATGGGCCATTCCGGCTGCCAGTCCACCGACGGACATCATTTTTTCTGTTTGGATCATCATCTCCTCTGACTGTTTACGTTCCGTGATGTCGTTTATAAAACACAAGGTTGCGACTCCACCTTCCCAGTCAACAATAACAGGTTTGATTTCAGCCCAAATGACCTTGTCATGATTTCCAAGGACTTTAAAAAAATAAGTTTCATCCAATACTTCCCCGTTTTGCCGCCGGACATATTTATCAATAATCATTTCCTGATCATCAGGATGAACAATTTCAAGAAAAGGTTTAGATTGCAGTTCCTCTTTAGAGTAACCTGTTATTTCGCAGGTTTTAGGATTAAAATACTTGAATTCGTTATCCTGCAGAATGACGATGGCTTCGTTGGCATTTTCAACGACGGTTCTGTATTTCTCTTCACTTTCTTTTAAAGCGGCTTCTGCCTTTTTTCGTTCCTCATTTTCTGTTTCGAGATCGATGATCTGTTTTTTTATAGAATCCCGCATCACAGCAAAACCTTTTGCCAGGATTCCGATTTCGTCATTGCTGTGGATGTTGATGGGTTGATCCAGGCGACCAGCGGATATTTCAGAAGAGCTTTGGGTCAGTTCGGTAATAGGTTTAATGATCTGGGACCTCAACAGGAAAATGACGAGAATCACCAGACAGATATCCAAAATGATAATCTGGCTGATATCTGAAATCAAAATTTTCTGTAGCCGTTGCTCCATGAACAAGGCGGTCATAAGTACGCGAACTGTACCTATTTGCTGGTTTTCAAATACAATAGTATGTTCCTTAACCAGGGCCTCTTCAAAGATTTTCGCTTCTTTTATCTCTTTGATTTTTCCATCGATCCGAACATACCCGAAATGTAATTTACTTGGCTGCTCGTCAAATATATAAATGCCTAAAATGTCTTTGTTGTTCATTTCGGATTGAATCATATCCCGGATACCTTTCTCATTGAAATTGAAGAAAGGAGTACTCAAACTGAAGGCAAGACGTTCGACTGTATTGGAGAGCGATTTTTCCAGTTGGCGCTTTAATAAATCAGAATTGTTTGAGAGTCGATAAAACCCAAACAGTGCCAGGACAGTGGTGGTGATTATCACGACAGTCAGACTGAGTCGTATCCCAAGACTGGAACGTTTTTTCATCTGTTGCGGCCTTTTTTTATCTTGTTTTGATTCGTATTGAAGGTGAAAGTTTCAGGATCAAACACAGGAAAACGGCTTAATCTCGAAGCCCATAGCGGCCCATGATTTTATCAAATTGCCCGCTGTTTTGCAGTGCTTGAATTCCTGATGAGATGATTGCGACATCCCGTTTGTGTGTACGTGACTTAAGCCCAAACCCAATAAATATAGGGCTCTTGCTGTACTCTCCCGCGATGACCAGTTTTCCGGTCATTCCATTCTGCTTAAGATAATATTCAACCACATTAGCGTTTTCCGGAAAAGCCTGGATTCTATTGTACAGCAACATTTTAACCAGTGATCTTAATGGATGCTCTCCAGGCACAAGGTAAACATTTTTACCCTTTTTAACATAGGCATCGATCTCCGGATTGTAATGGTATCCGTTTGGAAATCCGATCCTTTTAATTTCTTCCAGAGATTTTACAGAGTGGTATTTCCAAGGGTTTCCTGCTTTTGTAAAGAATACTTCCCGGGCAGTAACCAATTTCTCTCTGGTGGTAACGAATCCTTTAACATTTCTTTTTGTAAATCCAATAACCCCATTTACGTTTCCCTTTTTTGCTTCTACTAAGGCTCTTTTCCACGGCATCAGGCGATATTCCAATTTGTGACCCGCCTGTTCAAACGCCCTGCGGGCAATTTCCACCAGGAATCCCGGTTGTTCTGCTCCCGGCGTGCAGTTATAAGGGCACCATTTATCTGCAACCAGTGTAATCGTGTCAGCTGCGGTGATTGAAGAGAGAGAAATGGCCAACCACAGCATCAGAACAGTTTTTTTCATGTTTTGTTACTAAAATACAAATTTTGCCTTTGTCAGTTCAAGAATCCTAAAGCAATTCTAGCATACTTTAATGAAAACTCAACGAATTTGTCAAAGAAAGCTGCTTTAAAGTTTTTTCTAAACAAGTTCAACCTTTCTTAATCTAACCGGCTTGAGCCCTGTTATACGCCTCACTTGATTTTAGTAGCTAAAGCGTATAAAGATGAAATCCAAGATAACGGCTTAAGAAGACAGACATTGATACAAACCTTGTGAAAAAAAGGGTTGATGGTGGGTAAGATAATGAAGTGTATTGTATCAATCATCATAGGGTTCGTGAGAAGGATTGGGTGTGATGATCATGAGGGTTATCTGAGTGGAAGTGTAGTCTTGTTATTCAACTAATATTTAAAGCTGAAAACACGATGGCAGACAAACAGAAAGTTCGGATCGGTGGCGCAGCCGCTTTTTTGGGAGACTCCTCCATTTCGGTTCCCCAGTTGATAAATGGTGGACAGGTTGACTACATTATTCTGGATTACCTGGCTGAAGTCACTATGTCGCTGCTGGCAAGGTCGAAAGCGAAACGCCCCCAGATGGGATATGCGCCGTTTTTCGTTGATGTGATTATGGCGCAGAATATCCGGGATATTAAGGATAAAGGGATCAAGATCGTGACCAATGCAGGGGGGATTAATCCCCATGCTTGCCGGGATGCTATCTTAAAACTGGCGGCAGTGAGCGATGTCGGCATGGACCTGAAGGTGGCTGTGGTGGAAGGAGACGATTTGATGCCCCGCCAGGATGAACTTTCCAGTAGGGGGATAACTGAAATGAATACCGGGAATCCCTGGCCAGGTGAGATGATGAGCATGAATGCTTATCTGGGCGCGAGGCCCATAGCTGAAGCGCTGGATATGGGCGCGGATGTAGTGATTACCGGGAGAGTAGTGGATAGTGCTTTGACATTGGGCCCGTTGATGTATGAATTTCAGTGGCAGGAGACAGAATACGATCTTCTGGCTTCTGGTAGTTTGGCTGGACATATTATTGAATGTGGGGCCCAGGCATCCGGCGGACTCTTTACCGATTGGCAGGAGGTGCCTGACTGGGCGAATATCGGGTATCCGGTGGTCGAATGCTATCCGGACGGGCGATTTATTGTCTCAAAACCGGAAGGTACCGGTGGGATTGTTATTCCCGCTACGGTGGGCGAACAGCTCCTCTATGAAATCGGAGATCCCCAGGCCTATCTTCTGCCGGATGTCGTCTGCGATTTCTCCCAGGTCAATATCACTGAGGTGGGCGAGAACCAAGTGGAAGTGATAGGGGTGATCGGACAGCCGCCACCGGAATGTTACAAAGTCTATGGCGCCTACCATGACGGATATCGCTGTATGGCCATTTCACCCGTTATTGGCATGAACGCCGTTCAGAAGGCGGAAAGAATGGCGGCTGCCCTCATCAAACGCACCCGGGCCCTATTTCAACAGCAAAACCTGGGGGACTATCGTGACACGCTGGTCGAATGCCTGGGGGCCGAATCGGCTTATGGTCCCCACTCCCAAGCCAGAAACACTCGGGAGGTGGTCTGCAAGATCTCTTTGGAACATGAACGAGCGGAAGCGCTGAAGATTTTCGCCAGTGAAGCATATGCGCCGACAACTTCTATGTCGCCCGGGACTACTGGTTGGTTCGCAGGAAAACCTGCGGTGTCGCCCGTTATCAAGTTGTTCTCTTTTCTGATCCCCAAAAAAGAGGTCCCTTTTACTATCACACTTGATGAAGACAGCCGCTGCTTCACCCAGTCGCCCATTGAGGTCTTTAACTCCATGTCTATAGTGCGACCGCAAATCGAGCCACTGGACACGTCGCCAGCAACGATGAAAACGGTACCTCTGGTTCAATTGGCCTGGGGGCGTAGCGGCGATAAGGGGAATTCATGTAATATTGGTATCATGGCCCGCAAACCGGAATTCCTGCCCTATATTCGCCAGGCGTTGACCGAAACTGCGGTTTTTGAATATATGAAACATATATTTCATGGCGCTGAAAACCCGGAAGTGCTGCGGTTTGATTTGCCAGGGATTAACGCCCTCAATTTTTTATTACATGAATCGCTGGGTGGCGGGCAAATGGCATCACTACGTTTGGATCCGCTGGCGAAAGGTATGGCACAGCAACTGCTGGAGTTTCCGACGCCGATCCCGGCGTCTCTGTTGTAATATGAATATTTAGATGGGGTGTGTGCCTGCTCCGAAAAACTTTGGGGATCGTTAATAAATAACTTCACATAATCTGTTTGCAAAAGTCCTAAAAGCCGGACATTTTGCAAACAGAATCTGCCAGCAACGTGTTTCCTTTTCACTAATGGGAAACACTTGACTAATCTATTAGCCGAACCTTAGCTAGAAATCCAACTGTTTTTCATCAACGGCATCATCTCCGTCTGCAAGTTCTATAGCCTTCTGAAATATTTGATCAAGTTTTTCGATCACAACCGCTTCTTCATCACTGACAGGAGATGTCATTCCGAGAAAACCACCGGAGGCTTCAGCGACCGCCACAGCCAGCTCTTTCAGATCCTTGCAGATATCACTCATGATCGCCTGGGAGACAACCATCTGCATATACTTCATTGCTTGTTGCACGATTTTGAAGTCTTTAACAATATGGCCCCCCAGGTAGCGGTTGGTTAAAGCAGAATAGTTGACAACGGTGGAGTGAAACATCCTGCGCGTATATGCATTGGAACAATTTTTTTCTCGCTGATTGAGAAAATCCCTGAATTGTGCCACCTCTTTCGTGTCTGTTTTTCCATCAGCATCTGCTACCAGAATGAATATTTGAAACGGTAGTAGGCGGAGCAATCTTTTTCCAACAACGTTCTGCTTGTTGATCAGGATGTTTTTGTCCACCTTCTTAATTGCTTTGGCGGACGATTCCTCATCAATTTTTTCTATGTCGGATTTCTCTTCTGGCGGTTTTTCGGTCTCTTCTGCCATGGTCTATTCTAGTATTATTGGAACGTTTGCATAGTTCACAGCTATAAGGGTTTTGTGCTTATTGTACACTTTTTAACGGCACTAAATCAATCCAATATCCGGTCTGATAAAATATTAAAAACGGTACTTGATAAACCCTATCAGCGCATAAGCGCTAGGTTGTTTGCTTCATAAATGGTCTACTACTTGTCATTCCGGCCTCTGAGCCGGAATCTAGTTGTATTCACCTGGATTCCTGCTTTCGCAGGAATGACAGCGGTTAGAGAGCGATGAGATTAAACAACTTGGCGCTTATGCCCATCAGGGGGCTGAAACGCGAAGTGGCGTGCGGGCTAGTCCGCTTCCATTCCGAAGTCAATCAAATGGGGATAATCGGCATCGATTTTTTTTCCTAGACAGATGACACCGCTTCCTGCAAGAACAAATTCTGCCTTGTGCAGGCAAAAGTCGCTATGTTTGCTGGTATTCAGATAGGTGCCATTGGTACTCTGATCGATCAGTTTAAAAACGCCATCAGCCTGCTTAATCCTGGCATGGTCACGTGAAACACAAGGTTCATCTATTATCAAATCATTCTTGTTTCCCCGTCCCAGCAAAAATGAATTTCGACTTTTTCCAAGCTCATAGCTTTTTCCAAGATATTGAAGGGTCAGGACACCTGAGTCCTTGGTTCCTCTCCTGATTGCGCTTTTACTGATGATGGTGTGTTCCTCCTCCCCCTCATTCCAGAAGACCTCAAAAAGGTCGATTTTCATGAGCTTTTCTTCAACTTTTAACTTGCCGCAAAGCTTCATTTCCAGACCCAGGACGGCCGGAATTTCCTTTTGCATTTCGCGAGTAATGATAATTTGACCACTTTGAGCAGTATCTCTGAGTTTTTTTGCGATGGAGAGTGCCTCCCCCGAAACTGTGTTTTTACTCAGAGCCCCCTCCCCGTAGTGAGCGCCGATTTTCAGCGCCATCTCAAGTTTCCCGAACTCCGGGCTTTGGAAGATATCCTGCTGCATCTGGCAGGCAGATTGGATCGCTTTTTTAGTGGCGGGAAAGACACATAAAATCTGGTCCTCGGTTGTCTTAACGGTCTTCCCGCCATGTTCTTTGGCTGTTTTCGTGAGTTGTGTCAGCGCATCCCGAATCAGGTTCTGAGTGACAATCTTCCCGCTTTTTTCACGACGATGGGCATCACAGATTATTTCGGCAAATACAACAGCTATTTCCATGGTTTTGCTCTGGTCGGTTAATAGTGCCTCAGGCGGTCGGATCATTGCATTTTGTGCCTCTTTTGTCACCTTGGATCATAAGAAATTTGTTTGGTAGTGTCAAGGCAGATAAGCCGACGGTGCCGGGTTTTCAAAAGATAATACGCCATCTTCCAGGAGTCCATGGTGGATAACTTTTTTATCCCTTGCATAGTTCTGAGTATTCAGCCAGGGGGCCTTGTCTCCCTGTTTCGGTAAAAGGTGCATCATGCGCTGCATGTAACCCGGAGTGAAATCTTCAATAAAGGACCTGGCTTGCATATTACTGTCTTCCGCACGCAGACGGGCTGTCACCTGTCGCATGCCCAGCTTGTCCATTTGATTGATGAGACGACAAACATAGGCAGACGTCAGATCTGTTCTCAGTGTCCAGGAGGCGTTGATGTAGCCGAAAGTCTGTACCAGGTTCGGCACGTTGGAGAACATCATGCCTTTATAAGTGAATGTATCCGTATAATCCACCTTGTCACCATCCACCATGCATTCAATATCGTCCATGGTCTTCAGCTGCAGTCCGGTAGCTGTTACAATGATATCTGCCTTCAGTTGCTTCCCTGATTTTAGTTTGATACCTGTCGGTGTGAAATGATCAATATGGTCCGTGACGACATCGGCTTTTCCGGCCTTGATGGATTTGAAAAGGTCGGCATCCGGGATCAGGCACAGACGCTCATCCCAGGGGTTATAGCTCGGGGTGAAGTGTGTCTCGATGTCAAATGTTGGAAGATGCTGTCTGATCATATTGAGCAACATTTTTTTGACCTTCTCAGGCTGGGCGCGAGCTTTGTTGTAGAAATAGCTGTGCATCTTGACATTTTTCCAGCGCGTCAACGCATAGGCTGTTTTCTCCGGAAGGAATTTGCGTAGGATGTTGGCGATGGGATCCTTGGATGGCCTGGAGACGACGTATGTGGGCGAGCGTTGTAACATCGTGACCTGGGCACCGTTTTCTGCCAGGGCGGGTACCAGCGTCATGGCAGTTGCGCCACTACCAATCACAATCACATTTTTCTCCGCATAGTCGAGATCTTCCGGCCAGAATTGCGGATGTACCACCTGACCATTGAAATCGTCGATGCCCTCAAACTGTGGCGTATATCCTTTCTCATAGCGGTAGTAACCACTACACAGTGACAGGAAATTGCACGAGAGCTGAACTTTTTCTCCGGTATCTGCCTTCTCGGCTTCAATCTGCCAACAAGCCTTTTCTGTAGACCAGGAAGCACTTTTGACAAGGTGTTGAAACCGAATATGTTCCCGGATCCCGTTTTCATCAGCTGCCTCATTTACATATCCGCGAATGGACGATCCATCTGCAATGGCCTTGGCCTGTTTCCAGGGTTTGAAGTTGTAACCAAGGGTATACATATCACTATCAGATCGGACACCGGGGTACCGAAAAAGATCCCAGGTACCGCCAATGGCATTGCGGCCCTCCAGGATGGTATAGGATTTTCCCGGACAATTGTCTGCCAGGTGTTTGGCTGTACCGATACCGGATAATCCAGCGCCTACAATAATGATGTCAAAATGTTCCACGAAATGTCTCCGTTCAATTCAGGGTTGGGCTAAGCAGTTTTAACTGGTTGACAGATTTCTAACACAGGATTCAATGATAACGGATCAGGCTTTCTCAGTGCAAGGAGAAGGTACCACGGTAGGCGCTAGCTGAGCTATGTATCGGCGGAGTTGCGAATGTTTTGCCCTCTTTGAAATTTTTGACAAGCTTCGGGCTTCCAAATTCTCCTATGATTTCGTTTTCCGGGTCGTTTTTTTTCCTGATTTTTATAGCTCAAAAACCGCTTCAATTTCCAGGTCGGCGCCTAAAGGCAGCGCTGCTACCTGAAATGCGCTTCTGGCCGGAAATGGTTCTTTGAAGTATTCAGCATATACAGCATTGACAGCCTGAAAATTTTTGATATCAGCGAGAAAAACAGTTACTTTAATTGCTTTGTCCAGATTGGTCCCCCCGGCTTCTGCGATAGCTTGCAGATTACGAAAGACTGTGTGGGACTGTTCTTCAATCGTTCCAGCGGAGAGTTTTCCGGTTGCTGGATCGATTGGAAGTTGACCGGATGTGAAGAGCAGATTCCCTGTCACGATGCCCTGAGAATATGGGCCGATGGCGGCTGGTGCATTGTCTGTATTGATCCTTTTTTTTGACATCGATTTTCTCCTGATATTTATGATTAATGCCTTAAAAATTCGGTCACTCGATAAAATTATTATTGAACGTCATATTAATCAAATTCTGAAGACTTGCAAATGATAAGTTGATCCTGACTGTTTAAACGGATTATACGCGTGGCTTTGTTCTCCAGTCAATAGATTCATAAGACAGGTCATTGGTTGCTGATGCTGAGCAGTTACTGTGGGGGTCAATCCTGGTAAGCAACACAATAAAGCGTGATTTTCATCAACTGACTGTTTTGTCCTTGCTGTGAATATCAGGATTGGTCATGCTACAAAGAGATTATACAAATAAATCATAACCCCGATTCCGTAGACCGTAGGGAGAAACACTTGAAAAGGAACATTGCCAGATCACACCTGTTTGTATCGCTGGCAACCCTGATAATTGCCGGATCATTTATCGTATCAGAAAAACTCTCAAGTATTGTGAATCCGGTTTCACTCACATTGCTGCGTTTCGTGGGGGCGGCTGCCATCCTACTACCGATTGTTCTTTACAAGCCAGAGTGGAGAAACAGGATCCCATCCACTTTGCCGCGAGCGATGATCATCAGCCTGTTCTTTTCCATATTTTTTATCTGCCTGTTCGAATCCCTCAAAACAACCACATCGCTTAATACAGGCACTCTCTACACACTGGTTCCATTCACTACAGCGTTTCTGAGTCTCTTTATTTTTAAAGACAAAATAAGTAAAACAAAGCTGGTGGCATATCTGTTTGGGGCTCTCGGAACGACTTGGGTTGTTTTCGATGGTCAGTTGGAAATGCTTTTATCGTTCTCTTTGAACACAGGGGATTTTATATTTCTGGGTGGGGCACTGGCTATGTGCCTTTATTCCATCTCTATGAAATTTCTCTACCGCAATGACCATATGCTTGTACTTGTTTTTTGTATACTTTTGGGAGGCTCCATCTGGATGGCACTTGCTCTGATATTAACAGAGCAACCCTTGCAATGGCATTTAATCCGGGGCTATTCGATTATTCATATGCTTTACCTTGTCATATTTGCCACGCTTACGACGGTATACCTTTACCAGAAATCGACGGTCGTGCTCGGCCCCAGTAAAGTCATGGCATACATCTATCTTAATCCTGCCTCAGTTGGGATGTTGCTGATTTTAGTGGATCAGGTTGTCATTCCACTGATTGTGCTGCCGGGTATTCTAATCTCGGTCGTTGTAACCATCATTCTACAGAAGGATGCCCCCTCCCCCCGATAAGTGCAAAGTTGTATGTCATTCAAACTTTGTTAGGCCTGTCATTCCTGCTTTCGAGGCTGTTGCAAAAATGTAGTTTATTCAAGTGCGTTATTCGTTTCGTGTCGATATAGTGGAATCATATTCACAGCTATCATTCCCCTGTGCCAGGAGCTTTATGAAATTCATTGAGGGTCAGAATCGCCATCAATTGATGATTCCCGATTCATTGGATCAACACATCTCATCGAATAACCCCATTCGGTTCATCGACGCCTACGTTGAGAACCTTGATATTGAATCTCTCGGTTTCAAAACCGAGAGAAAAAACCCGAAGGGCCGTGCTGCTTATCATCCCGTTTCAATGCTGAAGCTTTATATGTACGGCTACCTGAACAAAATCAGATCCAGTCGGGATTTGGAGCGCGAAACCTATCGGAATGTTGAGCTGTACTGGTTGATCAATCATCTTCACCCCGATCACTCCAGTATCGCTCGATTTAGAAAAAACAACTCGAAAGCCATCCGCAACACTTGTCGAGAGTTTACAGTTGTCTGCAAGAAGCTTGATATGTTCGATAAAGAACTGATTGCCATCGACGGCAGTTACTTCAAAGCTTCTGCCAGTAGAGAGAGAATGCTCGATAGAAAAGCACTTAAAAAGAAGCTTAAAGCTATCGACAAACAGATAGAGAAATACCTTCAGAGTATGAACAGCACAGATAAGGCTGAGAAAGGCAGCGACTTGAGTGAAGCGTCTTTGAATGAAAAGATCGCAGCTCTTGAACACCAGAAAGATCTTTATCAGGAGTTTGAAAAGCAGCTTGAAACACCTGATGAGAAAAAATCGCCTGCCGACCCCGATGCCAAACTGCTGAGGAAAGGCGGTAAGTCCACCCTTGGTTATAACGTCCAGAGCGTGGTTGACTCCAAGCACCACTTGATCGTTGAACATGACGTCACGACTGCCGGTAACGACTCTAATGAATTGGCGAAAATGTCCATCAAAGCCAAAGATACGCTTGAGACTGAAGAGATCAAGGCCGTAGCGGATACTGGATATCAAAACAGCCTGGAGGTTGAAAGGTGCCTTGAAAACGGAATCACCCCTTTTGTACCTGAGCGGATTCATAAGAAGGGAGATTTCAGCCGAGATAAATTCAGCTACTGCCCTGAGAAAGACTGTTATTTTTGTCCTGAAGGTTTTGAACTTCATTATTACAGCAAAAGAAAAAACAAAGAGCGTATAGAAAAGGTGTATAGAACGTCTGCATGCAAGGACTGCCTGAGAAAACCGGAATGTACAAAAAACAGAAACGGCAGAATTATCTCCCGCTGGGTTAATGAAGAGATTCTTGAGGAGATGCGACAAAGAGTTGAAGCTCATCCGGAGATACTCAGAAAACGGAAGTCCATGGTAGAGCACCCCTTTGGAACAATAAAGCAGATGATGGGGTCCAATCACTTTCTGACCCGCGGAATGAACAATGTCAAGACAGAGATGAGCTTGCATGTACTTGTCTACAATTTAAAAAGAGTTCTCAATGCTGTCAGCATGGACAAGCTGCTGGCAGTAGTAGTGTAATATGGAGCCAGTAGTAGTGTAATATCGAGCTATGTCGTCAATAGACCAGATAAATTACCAGTGAATGACTATTTCGGGGCTCGAAGTTTCGTATATGGTGTTAAAAAATTTTAAAACAACCAAAGTTTTCGTTATCCGTGTTCAGCAAGTTGTCAGCTAAAAGACTGGTTTTCAAAATACACTTTTGCGACAGCCTCTTTCGCAGGAATGACAAGGATTATAGTGTGATTTTATAAAACGACTTAGTGCTTATGTCCCTCTCACCTTAAAAACGTATCTTAGACTGGAAGATGACAAGGACTATTGAAACTGGCTTTTGATGGATGGCAGGCTGGGTTATTTTCAGGGCCGGCAGGATGAATTTGGCTGATCGGTCCTATCCTGCCGACATTTGATGATTGATGCTGAACTAGAAACGTTGGACACCGAATGTGTTGGGTTTGGTGCCGCGGTGTTCGCTCTCTTTGCAGGTTTCGAGAGTGAAGATGAGTACTTCACGGGTATCCGCCGGATCAATGATCCCATCATCCATCATGCGAGAAGAGCAGAACATCGATTCCGATACGTACTCCAACCCGGCTGTGATCATCTCACCTGTTTTTTCCATGTTATCGCGCTCTTCGTCTGAGATGGTCCGGCCGGTGAGCTTGGCTCGATCCTCGGTCACGATCCGTATGACTCCTGCTGCCTGGGCGCCACCCATTACAGCTTGTCTGGCTGTGGGCCAGGAAAAGACAAATGCAGGCTTCAGGGATTTGGAACACATTGCGTAGTTCCCGGCACCGTAGGAGTTTCCGACAATAATCGAGATCTTGGGCGGTCTGAAATTAACGACTGCCTGAATCATCTTGGAGCCATGTTTGACCTGTCCACCCTGCTCTGCTTCAACACCCACCAGAAAACCGGTGGTATTATGCAGAAAAATCATGGGTGTATTGCTTTGGTCACAGAGCTGCAGAAAATGGCTTGCTTTTTTGGCTCCCACAGGTGTGATAGGGCCATTATTGGTAATGATCCCCGCTCGCCAACCGCCAATCGTGACATGGCCGCAGACTGTGTGCTGGTCTGTGACTGGTTCAAATTCAAAAAACCGTGATCCATCTGCAATCCTGGCGATTACTTCTCGCATGTCGTAGGGAATCCGTTTGTCCTCGGAGACGATTCCCCGCAACTCATGGGCTGGATAAAGTGGTTCTTCGATCTCACTGTCGTGCTTTAAGGCACGCCCGGCATCTGGCGGTAGCTGTGCCACAATATCGCGTGCAGTGCGGATACCATCCGCATCACTTTCGGCCAAATACTCACCTGTCTGAGAAATCGTGGCATGCATTTCAGCACCGCCCAGGGTTTCGTGATCGGCCTCTTCACCAGTTGCCGCTTTCAGCAATGGGGGCCCTGCCAGAAAGAGATGAGTCTGGTTGCGGACCAGGACCACATAGTCAGATAGGGCAACCTGATAGGCACCCCCGGCAGTCGCGTTTCCGTGTGATACTGTGATTTGCGGAATACCAGCTGCAGACATTTCAGCCTGCTGAGCATAAACCCGGCCCCCATCCAGAAACATGACAGCGCCCCAGGGATCCGGATCACCTCCTCCGGACAGATTTCCGCCACCACTTTCGCTGAGACTGATAATGGGGAGCCTGGTTGCAAAGGCAATTTCCTGCAGGCGCAGGTTTTTTCTGGTTGTGGCCGATGTGATAGTCCCTCCTTTAATGGCGTAGTTCCAGACCATCACCAGGACCCGTCGACCATTGACAAAACCAATGCCTGTGATGATGTTGCCTCCGGCCGTTGATCCATCTTTATCTCCATCCATGGTGTATCCAATAATGGATGACAGTTCGAGGAATGGTGCGCCCGGATCCAGCAGGTGGGCCAACCTCTCTCTTGGCAGCAATTTTCCTTTTTTGGTCGCCCGTTCTCGGTATTTTTCCTCTGTCTTGCGGCCATTACTTTCAACGGTCCTGATTTTCGCAACATAGGCTTTCATGAATTCGACATTTGCATTGAACTCATCACTTTCCGTATCCAGTTTTGTTTCAAGCTGACTCATCTACAACCTCCGCTAATGCAAGTTCTATAAGCAGCTGGCGATTTTTCACCTGCTGGCCTTTTTTAACGCTGACACTGGTCACTTCACCTTCCCCATCAGCTAGATGTCGATGCTCCATTTTCATCGCTTCAATGACCACCAGTGTATCGCCGCTGCTGACTACGTCGCCGGGCTTAACCAGCACATCAACCACTAGCCCCTCCGTAGAGGCTCTAATTAAACCGCTTCCTGCTTCTCCTTCAGCAATCACGGGGTGATAGGTTGTCCGTGTAAAATTCAGGACGCGGTCACCGAGATCAAGGCTGATATTATCAGCCACAACTGAGAAAATTGCGACTCGTGTGACACCATCCAGTGTATAAATCAGTTCATCCTCGTAACACTTGACACCGTTGATCTGGATGACTTCATCCTTTATGAAAACATCGAAACCAATCTCTGTTTGCAGGATTTTGACAGAGTGCTTATCGTCGCCGATTAGAAGTGTTTCTGACCGCAGCAAAGGCGCGCTGTTACTCCAACCATTTAAATCGCTGTTGCTCTGGTTTACCAGGACTGTCGCGAGTGCCAGATCTGCATTTGCCACTTCCGGGTTAGCCCGCTTGAGGACGTCGTCACTGATGAATGAAGTGGTGGCTTCGCCATTGACAAACTGCTCCTCTGATAAAAGCTGAATCAGGAAGGTTTTGTTTGTGGTTAAACCCAACAATTTTGTTTGTTTTAAGGCGCGGATCAGGCGGCGACGTGCCTCCTCTCGATCCCGGCCCCAGGCGATAAGTTTCGCCAGCATAGAGTCGTAAAAAGGAGAGACGTGGGTCCCGGAATAGATGCCATGATCAACACGTACCCCTTCGTCCACAGAAGGCTCAAATAACCTGAGAATTCCTGTCTGCGGCATAAATCCCTTTCCGGGGTCCTCAGCATAGATTCTGACCTCAATCGCATGACCACCAATGGCTAAATCATCCTGCTGCAGAGGCAATGGCTTACCGTCCGCAATCTGCAGTTGCCATTCCACCAAATCGACACCGGTAATCATCTCTGTCACCGGATGCTCGACCTGCAGTCGGGTATTCATCTCAAGAAAGAAGAAATTGCGGTCCGCATCCACCAGAAATTCAACTGTGCCGACACCTTCATAATTAACCGCTTTGGCGGCGTTCACGGCGGCTATTCCCATCTCCTCCCGTAGGGCTTCTGTCATAAACGGGGATGGCGCCTCTTCAATGACTTTTTGGTGCCGGCGTTGGGCACTACAATCCCTTTCGAAGAGGTGGATGACATTGCCGTGTTGATCTGCCGCTATCTGAATTTCAATGTGGCGGCTGTTGACAACCGCTTTTTCAAGAATCAGTTCATCGCTGCCAAAGGCGTTCAAGGCTTCAGTGCGGGCAGACTCAATGCCAGTTTCCAAAGCAGCGGCATTATCAACCAGCCGTATGCCTCGGCCACCACCACCTGCCGCGGCTTTGACCATGACAGGAAAGCCAATGGCGTTCGCTTCACTTGTCAGGTTCACCGTATCCTGAGCTTCTCCTTGATAGCCAGGAATACAGGGCACGCCGGACGAGATCATCAATCGTTTGGCCTCTGCCTTGCTGCCCATGATTTCTATGGCCTTTGCCGGAGGGCCGATAAAGGTAATGTTGTTCTTCTGGCACAGGGCAGAAAATTCGGCATTCTCTGAGAGAAAGCCGTAACCGGGATGGATTGCATCAGCGCCACTTGCTTTGGCGGCGGCGATAATCTTGTCCATGTCCAAATAGGATTCTGCCGATGTATTGCCGCCGAGGCTGACAGTTTCATCGGCAAGTCCCACAAACAATGCTTTCGCATCGGCATCACTGTGCACGGCGACGGCATCATATCCGGCAGTTTGCACACTATCAATGATGCGGCAGGCGATCTCGCCTCGATTTGCTACCAGTACTTTTGTGATCACGATTCGTTCTCCTGGTTTGTTTCCAACCCGACATCTGACGCTGCAGGCGGGAGAATCTCCCATCAAGTCCTTCACTACGTCCTGTCTGATTGATTTCATCAATTGATGGAATATGCATCATAAGAAATTAGCCTGCCTGAGTCAAATGCGTTTTTCTCAACTCAGCCCCCTGAAGGTCCCCAGAGATTCATTTTTCTTAGCATACAAATTGCAGTTTAATCTCTGATAAACCCGGATTAGTCACTTCAATCGGATTTGACAAAATCTGTTCGACCAGTTCGTTGGTTATTCCGACAAGATTTGTTACACATGTCAGGTTCTTTTTTGGAGCTCTAAGACAGGCAGGGATCGCCATTAGAGGCTTTCATGTGCAGAGAGTTGTTATTCAGTTCCTGACGGATATCCATTTTCACAATAACGGTTAATTATTTAATCATGACGAAATATAAAACCGCCCGTTTTGGAGAGGTTGAAGTCAATTCAGACAGTATTATTCGAATTCCGGAAGGACCCGTCGGGTTTCCGGATTACGAACAATTCGTATTTATCGATCAAGTCTCTGAAACACCTTTTAGAACCTTGCAATCCCTGGATAACCCGGAGTTTTCGCTGGTCGTGGTTGATCCTTTGCTTGCCAGACAAGACTTCCAGTTTGATGTGACGATGGATGTTCTAAAACAGATTGAGGCGATTTCCGTAGATAATATTGAAATATATGTCACAGCTAAGAAACATCAGCATGTTGAGCAGATAACAGTGAACTTAAAGGCCCCCTTTTTGATCAATTCCCGGGTACAAATCGGGTGCCAGTATGTGATTCCGAATGCCAGCTATCAGAAAAATGAAAAATTCAAAATTTCAGCCGACTAGCTCTGAGTCGGCTAAAATATTCGGTGAGTATTTCCCAATAATCCAGTGCTTCCCATTAATTTGTTGTTTCCCATAGGTGAAGAGGAAACACGTTGCTGTCACACTCTGTTTGCAAAATGTCCAGCTTTTGGGACTTCAGTGTCGGCTTTAAAATTAATCGAGTGATTCCCATTAACCCAATGTTTCCTACAGGTGAAACGGAAACATTGAATTAAAAGGAAACTTTTGCTGTCAATTTGAGTTTGTAAACCGTCCAGCTTTTAGGATTTCAGGGTCGGCTGATAAATTAATTCAGGTTCTATTTGCAAAATGTCCGGCGTTTAGGACTTATGTAAACAGAAGGTGAAGTTATTTATGAACGGCAACATGTTTCTTGGACGGGCGACGTGTTTCTTTAATGCAAGTGAGAAACACTCGACTAATGAGAAACACTTGGATCCTTTTACAAATAGAATGTGATGTATTTTATTAACGATCCCTAAGCAGTGGATGTAGATGATGAGTGAAAACGATGTGATGTCTCCGAAAACACTGGAACACAGCTTAATAGATGTGCAGGATGTGGATGAGAAGATTCAGCGGATATCGGATGTTCTGGTTGATTTGCTTGCCGCCATCGGGTGCCCCGATGGAATCTCCAAAGTCCGTAACATCGCCCTGACTCTGGTAGTCCAGGAAGAGGTTTTCCAGCGCCTGCTGAATATTTATCGCGAGACTCACGGGATTTATATCAAATTGAACAAACTTCTGGGAAGTGGAGAGTATGACACCATTAATCAAGGGATTATTCGAAGTCGGGTTGAAGAAATTGTGAAGGATCAATTGTTCCTGCTTCAACGTGAGGTTTTTTTCAAAATCGTCAACGCTAAAGAAGTCGCAGATGGAGAGAAAAATGAAGATGGTCCTGCCTTGTTGTTTCCCGGGGTCGAAAAAGTAAAAAGTAGTATTATTCGGAACATTCAACAGCAGACAAATGAATTATACCCTTTGGCAGTTGATATTTGCCAAAAATTTCGAGGCATAGCTGACAGCTATGTGGATGCTGAACAGTTACCGGCGGGTGAAAAATCAAAATACGACACGATATACCAGACATTTGAACAGGAAAAAAAAGTCAGTGTTGAACATCTCAAAGATATTAAGCTTTCAAAACTGAATGACACGTCCTATCTCGACACCTTAATCAATTCGTTTGAGCAACTGAAGGTTGTGTACCAGCAGAAAGCCAGATCCCTGGATGATATCGAATCCATATCTGTTTCAAACTACAGCCTGAAGATCGGCATTCTGGAAAAGGGGTGTAAAAATGCGGATATGCGGATTAAGCCACTGCAGGTGATTAAAAACATGGCGGAACGGTTTCCGGCGTTAGAAAAACAGTTGGATTTCTTTGCTGACAGCCATTACCAGGCCAGGGCGGTGTTGAATGTGTTTGAAGAAGTGAAGCTGGAGATGTCAAAGCTATTTACAAGTTACAATTTAGAATCATTCACTGCGGTTAGCCTACTGAAATATAAGCTGAATGGCATATCTCACATGTATGAGTCGATTCACTACTACTATGCCGTCATACAGATTGAAAAAGATATGATGAGGGCTCTTTCGAAGAGATATTTTAAACCCGAGGATGGCGATATACGTGGTGCTGTGAAGCAAAAACTGGAAACGATTGGAATTTCCGGAATCATACAATCCATGCATCAGTCCATTGCCTTGATGAACAGTCAGAACAACAATATTCATCTGGCCTTTATGCTGTACCAGAATAAACCCGACCTGATGGTGCTGAAGAGCAGCCTCAAAGACAGAAACCAGAAAATCAATATACTCTACAAAAAAGTTAAAAATACATATAAAAAAGCACAAAAAATCTTTTCCAGTTTTCTGATCGAAGATCTTGGTGCCACCGATCTTGAATCCCAGTTCAGCATGTATCTGAAATCCAATAGAGACAGTCCTGAGGCAGGCCCTGTCAGACGAGGGTTCAGTATCCTTTTGTCGACAAAGCGCACAACCCTGGCGAGTCTGGAAAAAGAATTCATGACAAAGTTCGCAGGTAAAGTCCCTGTGAATCGGATATCTGCTATGTCTCTGCTGAAAGTTAAAAAAGATTTTTTAAAGGAGCTGTTGAAGCAATTTCAAGAGTATTCCCATGTCCAGGATATCTTTCTGGAAGTGCTGAAAGAGTTTATTGAACTGCAGGATGAAAAGGAAAAACGGAGAGTATACGATAATTCAGTTTTCTGGATGATTGAACGTATGGCGGGGGGCACTTTTCACAAATTTAAAACAGAGCGGTCAGCAGCCTTTAAAAAAATATTTCAAAAAACACACCTGACAGACCAGGATATTACTGTCGCATTTTTGGCCGCAAATATCACGCCCCAGGAGATAGAAAGCTTTTCACGGCTATTGCCTGCGCTGCCGCGAAATGAATTGCAGCTCGACTCTCCCTATGGCAGACTGTTGCTAAACATTATAACTCTCTATCATGAACAACTGCGACTCAAGGCGGCGTCCGGTGATCATGTAGTCGAGCGGGTTTATGAAAAAAGGGAGCAGCTGAAACTCATCAGTAACATGAGTGCTCTTTTAAAAACCAGTGCCGACCCCTTTATTTTAAAAATCGAGAAGGAAGAGAAAAAAACGAACCATTTAATTGCCTTACAAAGGCTGAAATATAGAAAGGAACTGGGTGAGATCATAAAATACTGGCAGTTCCTGATCCAGGAGCAGATTGAGCCAGGGCAGGGTCAACGGGGGCAGTTTCGTCGCTTTTCCATAGATGAGAAATGGATGATGGTAAAGTACATCAGTCCGGAACAGCTGAGTCTAATTGACAGGCAGCTGGAATCCAGTTTCGACCTGGAAGCAGAAGGTGAGTTGCTGACGGTTGAGAGCTTCCTGCTGGAAATAGTATCTGGTCTGTTTCAGCTGTTCAAGGAAGATCAGCGGGTCAAGGCTGAGTTCGAAGCCTTTGAAGGAGGAAAGAAAATAAGGCATCGAAACCTTCAGGACAATGATGATGAGGACCTTCTTGCCAGCAAACGTTATGTTCCCAGTATCAAACTTCGGTTGGCCGGTAGAAAAGAGGAGTCCCCAGTGGAAAACTTAGCGGCTGCAGGTTGACTGGATTAAAAAGTTAAGATCTTGAGATAGTGTACTATATGACACAACATAGATCTCTTGAGTTTTTAGGTTGAAAAGGTTACAATGAGAAGACTGCTTGACTCAGGAAATTCAAATTTCTATGACTAGTAAAAAGCGAGATGGGTCAGCCAGGTGTCAGGGATCCCTAAATCTGTACCGAATTGAAACAACCAGGCCCTTACCATGAATGACATAGAAAACAGTATACTAAGTAAATCACGGATCTTACTGGTAGACAGTGATGATCAGGTACGTCACTCGATGGTGTCGGATTTTAAAGATATCACACGGATGTTTACGGCTTCCAGATCGGCTGAAGAAGCCCTGCCATTGTTGGAAGGTCCTTTGTGGGATATTGTTGTATGCAATTTGAAACTGCCAGGTATAAACGGACTAGAATTCTGTAAACGAGTCGGGCAATTGAGACCCGGGACAAAAATTATTCTTGCCACCAACTATTCTAATCCGTCACTAGCTAAAAAAGCAGCGGATTGTGGCGTGGTAGAGACGATAAACGCTCCACTGACACCTGACAAGCTGATCGTGTCTCTGATCAACGTGTTTTCGATTATGGAAGCAGAAGAGGTCCCGATCACAAAAGTGGTTGAAACCGGTTTTGAAATACCGGAAACAGTTTCCATTATGGAACTGGACGAGAGCATGATCATCACCTCTTTTGTTCGGTTCAGGGCGAAGTACCAACTACTCAGCCCGGAGATATGCGTCTGGATTCAACACAACTTCAAAGGTGCTGAGGCGGTTGTTCTTAGAGAAGATCAGCAACTTGAACTCTCGGTAGAGGAGATTGAACCGGGTGATAATTTAAGGAAACTCTATCGCTTTCCAATCGGATTGATGAATCTGACATTTGTCAGAAAACAACTGATCACAGAGCTTAAAAAACGGGGGTTTCTGGCCTTTGAAGTTAAACGGAAACCAACCGAATTGACGCTTTCCCAAAAGATTCGCTTGGGAGCCATACGTCGCACAGAAGAGTTTATTGGAAAAGTCGGTAAAAATATTGAGATTCGGGATCTTGTCAGTCACACGATCAGGGATCTATTCTCAGTTAACGACGGTGATTATATCGATACTTTCGACCTGCTGAAACACGTTAATAGTATTGTTGACAGTAAGTCTGCCGAGGCTATCAGCGTTATCGCCGCACTGAAAAAAGGGGACCACAATTACACCCATTCTCTTGATGTGGGTGCCATATTTTTTACCGTTTACACACGTTGGCTTAAAGCAAACAATATTTCCTCCCCTTTCAATAACGAAGCAGAAATCCTGTTGAGTGCCATTCTGCATGATATTGGTATCATCTCGCTGCCAAGAGATATATCGGAGAGTCGGGTGGCTTTTGATACCAATGGGCCCGAAATGAAGTTGTTGCGGGAACACCCGGTCCATGGTGCAAAAATACTCTCTCGATTAGATTTGTCGAAAGCGGCTGTGAATATGGCTCTTTATCATCACGTCAAAATGGATATTTCCCTGACGACCAGTTATCCGGCAGTGGAGAGTTATGATGTCGTGATGCCGGAAACCCGGTTGCTGGCGATTGTGGATATGTTCCAGGCACTGGTGGGTCAACGCCCCTATAAAAGATCGTGGCATCCTTCTAATGCCGTGAAGTATATCGACCAACTGGCTGGTATCGAATGCGATACCGATCTCTGGAATGCATTTTGTGACGCCATAGGCTTGTATCCGGTTGGCTCCCTGGTTGAACTGAACGATGGTGCCCAGGCGTTTGTCGTGGATAGGGCCTCCCATGCCATGCACCGACCATCGGTAGTGGTTACCCGGAATTCATATAGTGAAGAACTGACCCACAACACCCTGATCGATCTGAATACGGAAAAGGATATCTCCATCGTTAAAGGGCTGGATCAATTCCAGATCTATGGCGATAAGGCCATTAACCGCTTTATGCAACTGCAGGTTTCGTAGGGCCGGTATTGGCGAACACTTACGAATCCAAACCTATTCTGCTCTATCAGCTCTCAAATGTAGTTAACCCTATTATTCTTTACGAATTGATTAAGGGGAATAGTTGGGAGTCCTCTTTTTGAATCCTGTTCACCAACGCTTTCATGATGGCATTTGTTTCGGAAGTGAATTCTTTGAATGATCCTGAAACAAAGTTCGCCGAATTCCAGCGGTTTAAGTATTTTCCAAACGCTTCTTTGAGTCCCCCCAATTCAAATATAAACAGATTGGCAATGTCGCGGACTTGTTCCTGTGGTTGAGATTTTAACAATGGATAAAGAAACTCATCTTCGATGAGCAGATGTTCTTCAAGTAACTCACTGAGTTGGTTTATTTTGTCCAATATGCCACTCGTTTCGGGGGTGTCGATTTCTGTCTGAATATCTGCAAATATTTCATCAACACTATTTAAAATTGTTTTGTGTTGCTGTTTGAGTTTTTCCATTGGTTTCATATATCCATCCGAACTGGTGCTTTCATGTTTCTTGTTTATGCAACGCGTTTCAAACAGTTATGATAACAAAAATCGAAAGGTTGTTCCACTATTAAGACAGTTTTTATTTTGACTCGTTAGCTGTTAGCCGAGGCAAGCAAGTATTGATATAGAAGGTGATAATTGAATATGGGAGGTTCTGCAGATCTACTGTCCTTCCCAGGTATTCAGAAATGCGCTGAGTTTCGAAGAGATTTCACGGCAGTGGTTCCCCTCTGCCGGCTCCGGAAATGCAACAGAACTGTATGTATTCCAGAAGAGTACAGGCCCGTCTGAATCCTGATTTGCTTTGCAGTGATCCAAAACAGCGGCAAAGGCTTTTGAAGAATAACAGGGATCCAGGGAGATTCCCTCTTTGGATTTCATTAGTTGGTAAGCCTGAACACCTTCCGGTGTCGGATAACCATAACCCTCCCCCAGATAATCCCCCAGAAGAATTGGCTGAGGGATTGTGATTTCCGGCAGATTGTCGGATTGCTTTTTTAAGTGGTGATATGTTTTTTGAGCCAGTTTTTGTACAGCTTCAGGCGTACAAACGTCAATAGGACCGAAATGGGGAAGCACTACCCTGACTCCCATGATCGCTGTTTTTAGTTTCGCCAGCTGGCATCCCAGAAGGAGCCCTGCCATGGTGCCATTTGTTCCCGCAGGACAGAAGATACATGCCGGTTCCGGCATCAAACCTAGATCCACCTGTTCCTTCAGCTCAAAGGCTGCGTTGACGAAGCCGATGGTTCCCAAGACATTCGATCCTCCTGCATAAAGGAAGTAAGCCAGTGGATGACTGACCCGCTGCCTGATATAATAATCAAGGGTTGTCTTGAGTATGGTTTGTTGATAGACGATTTCGGCGTTGGTTTCATGGAGTCGCTGCAGGTTCTTTTTTACATGGGGTGTAACTGGCTGGTCAAAAAGCAGGACGGTGCAATCCAAACCCAATTCCCTGCAGAAGATTGCTGTGGCCAGACCGTGATTGGTACCGATACCGCCAAAGGTGATCACATGTTTTTTTTTCTGCTGCAAGGCCTGCCCCAGCGTGAACTCCAGCTTCCTGATTTTGTTGCCGCCGTATAGCGGGGATGACCGATCATCCCGTTTGATCCAGATGTTTTGACGCTCAAAACCTTTCAACTGCTGTATTGCTGTGGGCTGCATACCCAGGCTCACCCAGGGAATCCGATTTTTTAATTCGGGAAACCATTTGAAAAGGGTCGGCTCTGCCACTTTACTGTTCATCCCAATTCTCCTTTTTTGCCATCTGGATGTCGAGATCAATTCCCTGACCAAGCAAATAACGCTTGCGGAGGACGTAATAGACGCTGCCGGACAGAATAAAAAGAAGGAAGCAGCCGATTTTCAAAGGGGATTTAAGATCAACCAGCAGAATACCGCCAAAAAAAAGGACCATAATAATACCGACCCCTGTGCAGAATCGGAGTCTAAACCCTTTGAGTCTGAATTCCGACCGTGCATAATGGTCGGGGTACAAGGTGGGGAATCTGATGGCGGCCAACATCATTGGGAAAAAGATGATCAGGCTGCCCAAAGCAGCGTAGGATGCCAGCGTCTGTAACGAAAAACCGGATACAATGCCCAAAACCGAAAACAGCCAGATAAAGATCAACAGAATATGCGGGGTGCCAAATCGGTGGTGAATCTTTCCCAGTTTTGCGGGCAGAATTTTGTCGTCTACGATTTTCAAAAACGACCGGGTACCAAGTAGAAATATGGCGTTTAAGGTTGTGGTCAGTGCAATGATAGCCCCGCCTGCGATGAAAAACAGGATTCCACTTTTGCTGCAGACGCTTTTGCAGACACTGATCAGCGGCTCCGCATAATTCCGGACTTCGGAAAGCTGAGAGCCTCCGACGGTTGCTATCGCTACTGCGATATAAACAAAAGCGACAATCGCGAATGCAATCAGAAAAGCCCTGGGAATTGTTTTACCGGGATTGATGATTTCACCTCCCAGCTCGATAATCGAATTGGAGCCGAAATAGGTAAAGGTTAACAGTGCAGTCCCCAGCAAGAGATTGGATCCTCCCTTCTCCAGAATGTTTGAAAAATTCTGTGGTTGGATATTGGAAATGCCGGAAAAGGCATAATACAAAAGGGCGCAAATCAGTACGATCACCATTATCCCCTGTATCTGGACAGCAAGCTTGACCCCGATCAGATTGATGATTAGAAAGACGGTCACTAAAACAATGGCGAAGACGGTGATAGAGATTGAAGGAAAGATATATTGCGCATACTTTGCGCAGGCGATGGCATATAACGGAATCTGACCAAAGAATGAAGCCAGTGCATAGACCCAGACCCCAACAAATGCCAGACCGGGTGATACCATACGGGCGGGGTACTTGTAGTTTCCACCGGTGGTTGGAATGGACGCTCCGAGCATTGCCAGCGGCATCATGGAGATCAACACCGGGAAGACAGCAAAAGCATAGGCCAGGGGTAGTGCTTTACCACTCAGTTTCAAAACAAGTCCGGTAAAAACAAAGACACCCCCTCCGATTGTCGTGCCGACAGCAATAAACACAACTGCAGGAAGCCCTAGAACACGTCGTAACCTCTGATCTGTCATCTTCATTCTCCCTCATGGTGATCAAGCGCTGCGGGTCATTATTTCCACGGGTCAGGTTTTCGCAAGAAGCTGGGCTGCCAGTCTCTTTCCCAGACCAATAATGGTAAGGACTGTCGGTCGATCCAGCGACTCGGGGAACACACCGGCATCACAGACATAGAGACCTTTTGTTTTACTCTGCAAATCGGTATCCAGCATCTCTCCAATACGAACGGTCCCACTGGGATGTGTGCCGCGCAGAGGAGACATGAAAATGGAAGATTTGCTCGCCCCGGCTTCGATCAGGATTTTCCGGCAGAGATCATAGGCATGGTTCTGTTTTTCCTGATCAGCGGTGGTCAGGGCTTTACTGATCTTACCGTTTGGATAAATAAGACCTGAGATATCGTCCTTCAGTTTGATCATAACCCCCATCATCTTATGCCACTTCGCCCAACGCAGGGCGGGTCCGATGCCTTTCTGGATCGCAATCATGGGATAAAGTAAAAAGGGGTCGGTGAGGGTACTGAGCATATAGCCAACATCGTCGTTTTCCCAGGACCAGGTCATGGGCGGTTCATTACCGGTTCCCTTCTGATTGGAGAAGCCGTAAACCATGACGGTCGTGTCCATGGTCATGCCGATGCCGGCGTCTTTGAATCCCGAGTTCTGCATAATTATCGGGGACCCGAGTCCCCCGGCAGCTAGAATGACAGTCTCCGCCCGGGCGGTGAATTTGCGTCCCCGTATTTTACCTTCAACACCGACAGCCTGGTTGTCTTCGATTAAGACCCGATTGACGCGGGCGGATGTTTTCAGCTCGGCGCCGAACTGCACAGCCTCATCCACCCATTCGGCGGCGTTCC